>OFFG01000088.1_pt1 | contig 87911 bp, 78 predicted proteins | sample 1521331 | NCBI WGS metagenome assembly OFFG01 (sample SAMEA3504129, study PRJEB24116) | mouse gut metagenome | biome: mouse gut; feature: mouse-associated habitat; material: faeces | place: Denmark | collected 2011 | reverse complement strand
ACAAACCTTGGCTAACATGCGGAAAAAATACGCCAACACCCCCTTAGTCGTAGAGGTCATTGCCAAGAAAGCCTATTTTTTACTTTACGGACTCGTAAAAACAGACCTCCGATATTTCCAGCACTTATCTAAAGATATTTCCGGAAATAATCGGGAAAAAGCCCTGCTCCTTTGCCAATCAGGTATAAAACAATTCCCGGAATACAACCGGACTAACCAATTACGTAATCTGTTACGTTACATTCAAGCCCCAGAACTGCAGATAGAATCCCCACAACAATTGTATCCCGGGGAAAAATTACCTATAAAAATCAGTTTCCGTGCTTTATCTCACATAAACATTCAGTTGAAAAAAATTCACATAAGGTCGGAAATATATTGGAATAATAAAAACAAATCATTACCCGCAACTCAGATATATGCCACTTCATACCGTCTGCCCTACAATTTACAACAACAGGACACCACGATTTACTTATCCGTTCCGAAAGCCGGACTTTACGAGATAACTCTGAAAATTCCGGACATAAAAGATTCCATCACGCAAAGTTTCATTTGCAGCCAATTATTTTGCGCTTCACAAAACAGACAGCAACAACGAAACTTTCAAGTAAATGATTGGAAAAGCGGTCTACCTGTCAAAAACGCCAAAATATTAATATACAAAGAACTATCTCCCAAACCTATACTTATAGATTCAGTATTCACCAACGCAAAAGGATGGGCCACCTATCACAACAAAAAAAACTACCTGTGGTTTCAGGTAATTAACCCAACAAATCCCAATGGCTGCATCTCATACACATTTATGCCCTATACACCGGAAAAGGAAAGGGACCAAACGTCCCTCATCACAGACCGTTCCATATACAAACCCGGTCAAATCGTATATTTTCAAGGCATCACCTGGAGAGCTACCACTGACACTCTTTATCCGCTAACTAAAAAGAATATCAGTATTCAATTACGCGACGGAAAAGGCAAAATAATTTCCGAATTAAAAGCCATTACCAACTCTTTCGGTTCATTTACAGGCAATTTCATCCTTCCGGAACAATTATTAAACGGGACATACAGCCTGACCAGCAACTTAGGCGGAACAAGTCTCTTTCACGTGGAAGAATACAAACGCCCTGAATTTGATATTACATTCCAAGAATCTCAGCAAATCTATTATATCGGTGACACCATCCGCATTACCGGTCAAGTGAAAAGTTTTTCGGGTATTTCCCTCGCCGGTCAGGAAATACAATACGACATTTCTTCTTTCTTTTGGGGAAGATATGCAACAAACGGAAATGCCTTCCAAGGGGTTACCACCACCGACCAACAAGGAAATTTTTCTATTACATTCAAAGCGCAACCGCAAATTGTAATGACAGGATACAACCTACCCTTATATTACAGCATCAATGCCAAAGTCACCGATTCCAAAGGCGAAACACAAGAAAGTAAATTTCAAGTAACGGCTTTTCCTGGTGTTGCAACGCCCGTGTTATCTATTCCGCAACAAGTCAACAAAGCGGATTCCACTCCTTTCATCATTCAATTGGAACATTTCCCACCCCAGGCACAAATGCAAACCGTTCAATACTCCATTTATCAGTTAAAAACGCCCGCAACTATGCTTACCGGTCTGCATATGCAGGACACTGTCAAGAACCGGATTGTTTTACAAGGGACACTCCGGATAACTCAAAAAGACACCTTGTTCCCGGATCTGTCAACAGAACCCTCCGGAGCCTATCTTTTCAGCCTAAAATATGGAAAAACCGAAACCAAAGAAATCTTTTACCTCTATTCAGTACAAGATCAAAAACCACCGATTCCTACCTATTTCTGGACTGTCAAAGAAAAAACGACCTGTTTCCCGGGAGATACCGCCCGTATCCGGTTCGGCACATCAGCACAAAACGCATATATACTATATGAAATATATAATGAAAAAAAAATAATCCGGCGAAAATACACTAATTTGTCCGATGAAATTATGAACATTGATATTCCTTATTTGGCAGAATATGGCAAAAACATCTGGCTAACCATTTTTTACGTAAAGGACAAAAAAGATTTTCAGGAAACTATCCAAATTAATCAACAGGAAAACAACCGACACCTGACTTTTCAAACCTTGACTTTCCGGGATCACCTCGTACCCGGTCAACAAGAAGAATGGAATATCCGAATCCTTAATGAACAAGGGAAAAACGTCCCTACTCAAGCCCTGGCTTTCATGTACGATGCCTCTCTTGACAAACTGAACCGGCATACCATAAACTTTCATCCGGCCTACTTATACCCGGGGTATAGCTACACGTGGAATATTCCATACCAATATCAACAACCCGACAATAAAAAATTATATTACACTATTTCTGGTTTGCAGGAATATCCCGATTTTCAATTTGATAAGCTAAATACATTCCAATATTTGTATCCCCGTTTCACAACAACTAAAAGCGTTGCCATGGAGTTTGCAGATTTTGATGATGAAAAAGAAGCAGGCATTCCACACATCACGGGGGCAAAAAAAATGACAATGAATGCATTGGGCCGGGGACAAGAAGTAGCTCCCGATGCCTCCTCACAAGATGATGAAGCAGGAGAAGATCACTCACTGAGTAACAAAATTACTTACAGGAGTGACTTTCAAGAAACTGCCTTTTTTTATCCGCAACTTCAGACCGATTCCACAGGCGAGCTGAATATCCGCTTCAAAGTACCCCAATCACTTACCAAGTGGAAACTAAACATCTTGGCCTACACACGGCAACTGGCATACGGAACCTTGACACGCTACATCACCACTTCTAAGCCTCTGATAGTCCGTCCCAATCTACCCCGCTTCTTCAGAAGCGGCGACCAAACAATTCTAAAAGTTACGGTCAGCAACCTTTCCGACAGCCTGCAACAAGGAACGGCAGGCGTGGAATTGTTCGTGCCCGGCTCTCAAGAAATACTTCAAAAACAAACCACCGGTTTCCGCATCAATGGCAAAGAAAATCAAACCCTGGACTTCGCCTTGAAAATTCCGGAAAATACAGACCTAATAGGTTGCCGGATTTTCGCCGGCAATAAGACATTTAATGACGGCGAACAACATCTGCTCCCAGTGCTGCCCAACGAAGTACTACTGACTTCAACGTGCCCCATTTATGCCACACAAACTGGAACGCATACCTACACATTAAATCCATCCTCTTCCTCCCGGAAAAATTACAGACTCACACTGGAATTATCAGCCAACCCGATATGGTATGCCGTACTGGCCCTGCCTGCTCTGACCGAACCCCGCCAGGAAAATGCTACCGACATCGGTGCTTCATTCTATGTGAACACTATTGCCAACAAAATCATTCGCTCTAATCCGGCTATAGCCGCAGCTATACGCCAATGGAAAAACACCCCCGGTACACCAGCCTTGCTTTCCCGGCTGGAACAGAATGCTGAACTGAAATCCATTTTACTGGAAGCGTCTCCCTGGATGCTGGAAGCAGAAAATGAAACGGAACAGATGCAAAAACTGGTTGAATTATTCGACGAAAACCGTCTACACCATCTGCAAGAACAAGCCGTGAACCAACTAAAAAAACTACAAAATCCGGACGGAGGATGGAGTTGGTTCAAAGGTATGCATTCCAGCCAATTCATGACAACCAACATACTGACTATCCTGGAACGCAGCATTACAGTAGGCGATTTTCAAGCAAATGAGGCCATCAAACAGATGCAAATCAAGGCACTCCGCTATCTGGATAAGGAAATCAGTACCGACTTTAAAAACAATAACATCAGTTACAATCAGTTGTTGTATCTTTACACCCGGAGTTTTTACCGGGATATACCATTAGGAGACGCCCTGGAGGCCCACAAATATTACATAAACCTAACCCGGAAAAAATGGGCGGCATTCTCACTCTATGAAAAAGCCATATCTGCGATTGCCCTGAACAATTACGGATTCAAGGAAGAAGCACGAAATATACTGAAATCTTTGCGTCAATATGCTGTTACCACACCGGAAGATGGTATGTACTGGCCCAATAACCGCAATCAGTATTACCGAAACTCGGCTGTTCAAATACATACTGCCATCATGGAAGCTTTCATTCTAACCGAAGGCAATAGTGCAGATGTAAACCTGATGAAGCAATGGTTACTCCGGCAAAAACAAGTACAAAACTGGGGTAGCGTGCCTTCCACAATAGATGCTATCTATACCTTACTGCTGACAGGCAATGACTTGCTTACTACAAAAGAAAACTTAGCCGTCAGGTTGGGTAGCCAAAAGCTATCTATTTCCGGCGAAACCGATCCTATCGGATACCTGAAAAGATCTTATTCATCTGGGGATATCCGACCAGACATGCTCACCGTAAAAATGACAAAACAAACAGACGCTCCGAGCTGGGGCGGGCTGTATCTGCAATATTTCGAAAAACTGGACCAAATAAAAAAACAAAAAACAGAAGTGAGCGTAGATAAAAAGCTATACATCGAAAAAATCAATGCACGGGGGAAGGCCGAATTGTATCCTTTGGACAAACATCCCTTGAAAGTAGGTGACAAAATAATCGTTCGCCTAACTCTCACTTTAAACAGGGATATGGAATTCCTGCACCTCAAAGACCTGCGAGCCGCCTGTTTTGAACCTCTCGAATCCCTATCCGGTAATCAATGGAAATTTGGAACAGTATATTACCAAGAAATTAAAAATGCGGCAACAAATTTCTTTTTCAATGCTCTGAGCAGAGGAACCTATGTTCTTGAATATCCCGTCTGGATCAATCAAGCCGGTACCTACCAAGACGGCATGGCCACTTTTCAAAGCATTTATGCCCCGGAATACAATGCTTTCAGCAATACAGAAAAAATTGTAGTAAATCCTTAACAAAGAAAGTGTGTCAAAATCTGCTTCAAAATTTTGACACACTTTCCTCCTAATCTTCAATCACTAAGCGAAAACCAGACCCGTGTACATTTTCAATTTTAATTTTATCATCATCTTTAAAATATTTCCGTAATTTAGTAACATATACATCCATACTACGGGCAGTAAAATAATCATTGGTACCCCAAATCTCCATCAAAGCTTTATCCCGGGGCAATAATCCGTCACGATGATTATACAACAATTCCAGCAACCAGGCTTCTTTGGGAGTCAGTTTTATCTGCTCTTCATTTTTAGAAATAGTACGCAACTCCGTATTAAAAACATACTCTCCGATATTAATGAATTTAGGTTTAATTTCAACCTCCTCATGTTTACTACGACTCAATATTGCTTTAATCTTTAAAATTAACACTTCTGAATCAAAAGGCTTTACAATGTAATCATCTGCCCCAATCTCATAACCTTGCTTCATATCCTCCTTCATACTCTTAGCCGTAATATACACAAACGGAACGGTAGTATCTATTTCCCGGATTTTCTTTCCCAAAGTAAAACCATCCATTTCAGGCATCATGACATCCAGCAAACAGATATCAAATTTATCCTTCCGAAAAACTTCCAACCCATCGTTCCCGTTTACACACAAAGTCACATCATAATCAGATAATTCCAGATAAGACTTCAGGACTGAACCAAAACAAGGATCATCTTCAACTAACAATATTTTCTGTGTCATATTTATTGATTTTTATTTCATTCTTTTTTTAACTCTATTTCAACCAAAGTTCCTTTATTTTTCCTCGATGTCAGGCGAACCACCCCGTTATGTAATTCCACAATAGACCGCACATAACTCAGTCCCAATCCGAATCCTTTCACATTGTGAACATTGCCGTTTGGTACCCGGTAAAATCTTTTGAATACTTTCTTTTGGTTGTCTTTCGATATGCCTATCCCATGATCCCGGACCCCAATCACATAAGCATCCGTTTTCTCCTGAGTATATATCTGTATTTCAGGAGGTCCACCGGAATATTTTATAGCGTTATCTATCAAATTACAAACGGCATTCATCAAATGTACCTCATCCACCGATAATACGAAATCACTCGCTTCCAGTTTACATTCCAAAGTACCTCCGGCCTCCTGAACCAACAAAAAGAAATGCTCAACTGCTTCACGTACCAATTCGTTAACCTCCACCTTTACTTTATTTAACTGCAATTCCCGACGATCAAGTTTAGCTTGCTGCAATATGCGTTCCACATACTTATTCATTCGATTATTTTCACTCCTGATCATGGCATTAAACTTCAAAATCTGTTCCCTGTCGTCCAATACTTTTTCTTTCGTAAGAGCAGATGTTGCCAGAGATATGGTAGCCAATGGTGTCTTAAATTCGTGGGTCATGTTATTGATAAAATCATTCTTAATCACCGACAATTTCTGTTGCCGCATAATGACCACTATCGTTATGACAAAAACGAACATCAAACCAAACATACAAAAACCGGAAGCCAATAACAACCATCCCATATTTTCCAATAAAACAGGTTGTACCGACTCAAATCTCACCCCCAGATAATAATCTTTCCTGGACCAATCCTGCTGAAATAATTCAACATAATAAAGATTCTTAGTCCGTCCTGCTTTCACCATATCCAGCAAATCCTGTTTTGTCAGAATCTCATACGTAAAAGGTAAATTAATACGATAGGTCCTAAAATTATTTACCAATAAGCCGGACAAATCAATATTTTGTAAACGTTGACTGACTGAAATATTCTCCGGATCTTTTTCTTTCAAAAGACGAATCATAAATTCCTGCAACTTCTGACCAAAATGAACATAAAAATCAGCTTTCGAAGTAGAGTCTTGCTGAGGCAATTCCATAGAACGAATGGTCTGTATGATAAACTCTTGATCGACCATTTTACTGACTCCCGAACGGGCATAAGGAAAAGCTGAAGAATTCAGATAAGAACGCCCTTCATTCAGGCGATTTACGTCATTATTCAGAAAATGGAACAATTTATTGGAATACTCTTCTCTGAAAGAGGACGTACTACTACCTTGCCGGGCAGTAATCATGTCATTATAACTCTTTAACTCTCCCAAATGCTGATTCATCTCCCGGCGATATTTGATATAATTAATTTCATCAACCTGATTCACCACCCGGTTCAAAACATCATACACCTGAGAAGTAAATTTATTCTCCCTTTCCCGGATAGCATATTTAATCCACAACCACTGAACGATAACCACTGCTGTAAAAGCAGCGACCATCACAATCAGTAATATTTTGATTATTATCTTTTTAATCATCTTCCAGGAATATTATGGTAAAAATAGCATTTATTACAGAACAATCAAAATCCAGTATCATGAAAAAGGGGTACCCCAGGGTACCCCTAAAACAACTAAGTAATAAAACGGGAAAAACCATCAAAGATGGTCTTATCTTTTATTGCAGTTGCTTTGCAATATTCTTATAAATGTTACTTTCCTTATTAGGAATTTCTAACTTTTGGAAAAGACGTTTTTGCAAATCAATACTATCACGCAATTCATCCTTTAACAAGAAAAGTGATAATTCCTGAGTCGGATTTGCTTCAATCAAGGTTTTTGCATAATTAGCACGACCTCTGACTGAACGCAGACGTTGCATTTGCAAAATACCTAAAGCTACTTCATCCTCCGTATTTCTCCTTTCTTTATCCATTATTTTCTGAATTTTTCTGTCAATAGGCTTAATAACCTCTTCATATTTTTCCTTAAATGCTTTTTTCAATTTTGCATACTCAGTGTCCAGGCCAGAACCTTTTACCTCAATCTGATCCGGAAATTTAGCCTTTCCTTTAATCCAAATCTGATCTTTGGAATCAACTATTGTTTCCAAAGTATTTTTACCGGCAATGTCAATCCATACACGAGCAGGAATTTGTAAAGAATCTGTTACAAGCTCTATATCTCCATCAGTCACATCCTGCTGAGCCAACACTACCAATCCATGCTGACCAGGCATTTCAGCCAACAATTTTACGGTTCCTGTCAATCCCAGGACTTTACCCCGAACTTTTACCCGATTGGGATTACATGCACCCATTACAAGTGCTAAAGCAATAAAAAATAAACCTATTCTTTTCATCTTTATAACTTATTGTAAATATTTTATATGTAATGTTGTACAAAGATAGTAAAAAACTAAAACAGGCAAGTCATTTTAAATATAAATTCACACATATCCGGGACGCAGAACTCCTCCTCAGAAACAATTTGTTATCCCTATTTCCAATTCATCCAACAAAGGACGAATCTGGCCGGAAGGACGCGGAGCATTCGAATCTATGATTTTTCCATCAGGCCCGAGTAAAATAAAACGGGGAACACTAATAATCATATAATCCTTATTAAACTCATTCTTTGCATCAGCAAAAGTATGAAGCCCTGCATGAAGATTCTCTGCCAGAAAATTTTTCCATTGCTTTTGATTAGCGAAATCATCAATAGCTATAGTTAAAAAACTTATTTTTCTCCCCAAGTATTCTTTTTGTAATAAATCCAGATAAGGAAGTTCAGATTTACAAGGCACACACCAGGTCGCCCAAACCGTTATATACAAATAATTCCCCCGAAACTGTTCCAATGTAATTTCATTTCCATCTTGGTCCCGAACCGAAAAAGAAGGAGCTGGGTTACCCGGCAATAATTTATCCCAATGACTGATAACTTCCTCCATATAAGCAACTTTATTCGGCTCTGTAACCTCCCGGCGAAATACAGACAACAAATAATCAGCTCCATTCAATCCATTGTTCTCCCTGATATGATGAAATACAATTTCCGTCAACAAAAAATTCTTAATTGTAGAATTATTCACCGTAGAAAGTATATAATCTACAATACCGTCTGAATAACTATCCCGGGTGTTATTCCGACTAGTCCCCTGCAAATAAACATAATTTAACAAAAAAGAACGATAATCCTTGGCTCCGAACAGATCTTCATCATTCAAAGAAAATGAAGATAAAAACTCAGAGAAAACTACTCCGGGCCGATAATTTTGTGCAGGATGTATCCGATTTCGGTAAATAGGATAAAAAGATACCCGTTCTGCCACAGAATAGCGAATCCGTTCTTTTTCCAAACGAGTAAAAGATTCATTAAAATTCTTGGCTTCCAATAACTTTGTCTTCTCATCTATCAGTTCCTTCATCTTCTGAACAAATTCCTTTTCACCTAAGGCATAATAATCTTTATCAAAGAATACTGCACTTTCCTGTTCTTTCAAATAACTATTTATACCTCCCAGACTTCCCCGGAAATACAAAGAGCCCAGAAAATTCAAAGCATTTACATAAATTTCAAGATTTTCACCCGGACTAAGATACAAATTTAAAGAGTTGTGCAAAAAAGTTGCATAACCACTCTGTCTCATCTGAATTTTTCCTGAAAAAGAATCATTTTCATCCAAAGGGAAAGTATAGATGCTATCTTCCACCCAAATACTAACAATGGAATCCCCATTCTCTACACGTCCGCTTATTTGTACCATATTATCCTGCGAACAAGAAAATAACAGAACAATAACCCATGTAAAAATAAATAGCTCTTTCATTCTATTTCCCGTTTTTGTTTCGTCAAATTTACCTGTTTAGCAAATATAAAAGAACAGCAGTAAAATATACGTTAAAGAAAAACTAATTTATGATTTGGAACAAACAGAAAAAAAGAGAGGAACTGCTATGTACAGTTCCTCTCCCCTCTTTTGTTTTAAGTATTTAAATGTAAATAGCTTTTACTATTTTACAATAGCTTTGAAATCTGCGTTATCAAACAATTTTGCAAATTCCAGATCTGTAGCAGCCAACTGTTTCATAGCAGCATCCTTAGCACAAGCAGCTTTCAGATTAGAAAGCACCGCATTGGTATCATTATTACGGGCAGCAACCACAGCCTTCAAATAAGCAGCCAAAGCAGAATCACTCTTGTTTTCACTCAATTTCTTAGCAGCCTCGCTGTTATTTCCAGCCAATAAATTTGCTAAAGCAGCATTTTCACAGTTACATTTTCCGAAATAATCAACCGCTGCTTTATAATCACCTTTCATGATGGCAACAATACCCTTGTTGTAATTTACTTCATTGCCCACTCCGGTAGCAGCACCAAACAATACCTCAGCTTCTTTAACATTACCATTCTTCAATTCAACGGCACCGAGATTGTTTTTAATCACTTTATTATTGGCTGCCATCTGATCGGCCTTCTGGAAATTAGCCTTAGCCTGTTCAATCTTACCCATTTCAAACAAAATCATACCTGCATCATTGAAACCTCTCCAATCACTCGGAAATTGTTTCATGGCAGTTTCGTAAATTGCCAGTTTGTCACCATTATTATCAAATAAAGTAGCAGCATACAGCAATTCCTCTACATTCAGTTCAGCAGGATTAGATTTAGCCAAGTCACGGATTTCTTCGTCTGATTTACCAATACGCTCTGCATTTACAACAAATTTAGAACGTCTTAACTTCGGAAGAATCTGGTCTGCAATCGTAGAAAAAGCAGAAGAAATATTTTTAATCTCTCTTTCTCTTACTTCTGGGTCTGAGTGCATAGCCAATACACGCAGAATCAATTCCTTATCACGGATATTTGATTCCTCCATCGCTTTCTTAAATCCTTCCCAATCTTCAGCAACCACATATTTTTTGAAGAAATCCAGGTTCTTATATTCATCTACCTTATTTTTCTTCATGTTATTTTTCACGAATTTATCAGCAGCATTTTCACGATTATTTGCCAGTTTTTCATTCAAAGACATCGGACCGTCCGGAGAAGCATAAGATTGAATCTGAATATTCTTCAATTCCATATCTTCAGCAACTTTAGCATCCTTAATGAATTTTTCCAGAGCTTTGATATCCCCAGATTTGATTTCTTTTGTACGAATCTGAGCTGAATTAATCAAATAATAGATAGCAGCTTCCTGTTCCTCTTTCGTAATACGTTCAAATTTATCTGCACCAATAGCTGCAGCCGGAGTGTTATCTACCAAAGTCGCAGTAGCTATAACACCGTCAGCAATTTTACGTGACTCGTAATCTACTGATTTGGCACCTTTGCTGCCAACAAACTTAACATACAGTCCGGAAACACGCATAGCTTCTTCAAAAGGCACTGAACCTGAATAAGACACCGTTTTTTCAGTAGTATACGGAACTACCTCATTATTTCCCTGTACTTTTTCCCCCTGGAAAGTTTTAGGTTCATAAGCTTTTTCTCCTCCATTCTGGAATTTCAACACCGGAGTAGCAACCAAAGTCACTTTTTTATTAAAATATTTCGCAGGAATGGTAGCATCAATCTTAACATCTACTTGACCTCCTTTAGCTTCTAACACTTCAGGAGTAACCTTGTAAGCAATGTTTTTCTCCATTTTCTTCATCTTATTCAAAGAAGCGCAAGATGAAATAACAACCCCTGCCAATGTTAATACAGCAACAGTTCTTAATGTTCTTTTCATAATTAATTTCTAATTTATTCTTAATATTAATTGGTTCTTAATAAGTCAAGCAAATGTATATAAAAATATTAAAAGATGCAATTATGCAGAAAAATATTAAAAATTAATCCATCTGAATTTTATGCATAATCAATTTCTCGGCTTTTTCCAAAGCTGATTCAATCCCATCCGGATTAGAACCGCCCGCTGTCGCAAAAAACGGCTGTCCTCCTCCTCCTCCCTTAATCTCCTGAGCTACTTCACGGATAATCTGCCCCGCATTCAAACCAAATTCATCCGCCAAATTATTACTAATCATAATCGTCAAATGGGGTTTTCCATCTGCTACTCCACCTCCGATAAAAATGACTTTATCAAACTCTCCTTTTAGCTGAAATGCAATATCTTTCACCTGAGCAGGCGGAATCAGGAGCTGTTCAGCTATCAGATTGATATCCCTATAAACCCGTCTTTTATTTTTTAAACGTTCTTTGACCAACTTAAGGCTCTCCTGGGCAAATTTTTCTGTTTCCTTCCTCAATCCCTCATTTTCATCCACCAGTGCTTTGACACATTCCATCAGACTCTTGTTGCTTTTAAACATTTTTTCCATCTCATGGATAATGCGGAAAGAATTATTGACAAATTCCTCTGCCTTATCCGCAGTAATGGCCTCAATCCGACGTACTCCCGCAGACACAGAACTCTCTGACAAAATCTTAAAAAATCCTATCTGACCTGTTGCCGCAACATGAGTACCTCCACACAATTCAATAGAATCACCGAATTTAATCACCCGCACCAAATCACCGTATTTCTCCCCGAAAACTGCAATTGCTCCCATCTCCCGAGCCTTCGCAATAGGTATTGAACGAAACTCTTCCAAGGGTATATTTTTACGAATCAGACGATTGACAATTGCTGCAACTTCAGCCAATTCCTCGTCCGTTACCTTTTGAAAATGCGAAAAGTCAAAACGCAAATGTTCGTCACTCACATAAGAACCTTTTTGCTCCACATGTTTACCCAATACTTCGCGTAAAGCATAGTCTAGTAAATGAGTTACTGAATGATTGTTCGCTGTCAGAATCCGCTTATGCTCATCCACTCGGGCTACAAAAGTCTGCGTCACATCTTCCGGCAGTTTCTCCACAATATGAATAGTCAGACCATTTTCTTTCTTGGTATCTATAATCCGGATGGTTTCCCCTTCGCATTCCAATACACCACTATCCCCTACCTGACCACCACCTTCCCCATAAAACGGAGTGATATTAAATACCAAATGATAAAGCGTTTTATTTTTACTTGTCACTCTCCGATAACGGGTTAGTTTCACTTCCACTTCCGTATAATCATAACCGACAAATTCCTGTTCATCATCACAACACAGCTCAATCCAATCGTCCGTATCCACTGAAGCCGCAGAACGTGAACGGGCTTTCTGAGCTTCCATCTCAGTCTTAAACTCCCGACGATTAACCACTAATCCTTGTTCACGCAAAATCAACTCCGTCAGGTCTAACGGGAAACCATAAGTATCATATAACTCAAAAGCCACATTACCCGGAATAGTCAGATAATTTTCCTCTTTTGTTTTAGCAATTATCTGATCCAATAAATGAATCCCCTTCTCCAAAGTGCGTAAAAAAGCATTTTCTTCTTCTCGGATTACTTTCTCTATCAATTCCTGCTGTGCCACCAATTCCGGGTAATGTTTACCCATCACCTCAATCAGCACAGGCACCAAACGATACATAAAAGCTTTTTTCTGATTCAGATAAGTATATGCATAACGGACAGCACGCCTCAAAATACGACGAATCACATATCCGGCCTTTACATTCGAAGGCAATTGCCCATCAGTAATAGAAAAAGCCACTGTTCGCAAATGATCTGCCACCACACGCATCGCAATATCCGAATCCTGGGCATGACCATATTCAATGCTGCTCAACCGGGATATCTCCGCAATAATCGGAGTAAAAACATCCGTATCATAATTGGAAGTCTTTCCCTGCACAGCCATACACAAACGTTCAAATCCCATTCCGGTATCAACATGGTGATTAGGCAAACTTTCCAAACTTCCGTCTGCCTTACGGTTATATTGCATAAATACCAGATTCCAGATTTCAATCACCAAAGGATTATCCTGATTTACCAGTTCTTTCCCCGGTTTTAATTTCCGCTCTTCCTCCGGACGGAGATCAATATGTATTTCCGAACAAGGTCCGCAAGGCCCCATATCTCCCATCTCCCAGAAATTATCTTTTTTGTTCCCCAAAAGAATCCGCTCTTCAGGCAAATAATTCAACCAGATATTCCGGGCTTCAATATCCTGCTCCAACCCATCATCCTGACTGCCTTCAAAAACAGTCGCATATAAACGGTTTTTGTCTAATTTCATTACCTCCGTCAGAAACTCCCAGGCATAAGCTATCGCATTCTCCTTAAAATAATCTCCAAAAGACCAGTTTCCCAACATTTCAAACATCGTATGGTGATAAGTATCATGCCCTACTTCTTCCAAATCATTATGCTTTCCAGATACCCGTAAACATTTCTGGGAATCCGCGACTCTACGGTACTTCGGACTTATATTTCCAAGGATAATATCCTTAAACTGATTCATCCCCGCGTTGGTAAACATCAACGTAGGATCATCTTTTACTACCATCGGAGCAGAAGGCACCACCGTATGTCCTTTGCTCTCAAAAAAATCCAGAAACTGTTGTCTAATCTCTGCTGACTTCATAATTTTATAATTGTACTTATCCATTTTCTGTCACATGCAGGACTCTCAGAATTTATAAACCACTGATTTATACGCCACCACAAAACAGAATTGCAAAATTAGATTATTTCTTTAACTTTGCATCGAAAAATCTCAATTTTATAATGAAAAATGGCGAAAACAGGTTATCGTTTTAATCCGGAAACACTGTCTTACGACAAAATACACATTTCTTTCAAGAAAAAGCTTTGGTCATTAATAGTAAAACTCATTCAGAGTCTATCCTTGGCCCTTGTCATTTTTCTTGTAGTGTCATCTTTTATGGATTCTCCGAAAGAAAAAGCCCTGAAACGGGAGAAAGAAGAGATCCTTGCCCAATATCACATTTTAAACAATCAGATAAATCAACTGGACAACATTCTGAAAAATCTGGAAAACCGGGATGATAATATCTATCGGGTAATTTTTGAATCGGAGCCTATTGATGGATCTATTCGCCGTGCCGGTTCCGGAGGCATCAATAAATATGAAGCTCTAAAAGATATGGACAATGCCGAACTAATTATCTCCACCAGCAGAAAATTAGACGAATTATCAAAAGCTATGTACATCCAAAGCAGATCCTACGACGAAATCGAAACACTTACCAAAAATAAGATCGACATGTTAGCTTCCATTCCGGCCATTCTTCCGGTATCCCTGAAAAATAAAAAAACCCGCTTCTCTTCTTCTTTCGGCTACCGTATCCATCCTATCTATAAAACCGTAAAACTACATGCAGGAATGGATTTTTCCGGAGCCGTAGGTACTCCGATATACGCTACAGGAAACGGAAAAGTTGTTTACGCCGAAATACACAAAGGATATGGAAAAACCGTACTGATAGACCATGGATTCAATTATCAAACACTATACGCCCATTTAAACAGTTATAATGTTAAAGCCGGCCAAAAAGTAAAACGAGGCGATATTATCGGCTATATGGGCAATACCGGTATGTCAACAGGACCTCACGTACATTATGAAGTAAAGAAAAACGGCAGACCGGTAGACCCGATCAATTATTATTTCAATGATCTGACTGCCGACGACTATGACAAACTGGTAGCTGCTGCCAATAATAACGGACAGACAATGGATTAAGTATTATGGAACAACAGGAAAACAAACCTTTAAAAGTATATTACTCCATCGGCGAAGTTGCCGACATGTTCGGAGTAAATACCTCACTAATCCGATTCTGGGAAAAAGAATTTAATGTAATCAAGCCTCACAAAAAAAAAAAAGGGAACCGCCAATTTACAAAAGCAGACATTGATAACTTCCATTTGATTTTTCACTTGGTAAAAGAGAAAGGCATGACACTGAAAGGAGCACAGATGAAACTCCGGGAAAACAAGGCTGAAACAGAAATCAATTTTGAGGTAGTAAAACGCCTGAAAGTAATAAAAGAAGAACTGCTTTCAATCAAAGACCAACTCTCTTGATTGTTCTTGACAACCGACAAAAATGGTATTAGTAAAAGATATTACAACTTTACTTGAAGAATTTGCCCCTTTGAAGCTTCAGGAAAGTTATGACAATGCAGGTTTAATTTGTGGCAATCCCGAAGCTGAAGTTTCTTCTATATTATTAACGATTGATATCACTGAAGCCGTAATAGATGAAGCACTTGCCGAAGGACATAATCTTATTATATCCCATCATCCGTTGATTTTTCAAGGCATAAAAAAATTGTTACCCGACAATTACATAAACCGCTGTTTAATCAAAGCCATTCAACACAATCTGAATATTTATTCAGCTCATACCAATATAGACTCTGTTATGCAGGGAGTCAGTGGCCGCATGGCCGATAAACTGGGATTAACCCACCGGAAAGTTTTACAATCCTCAGGTAAATTATTCAGTCTGACTTTTTATACGCCCGAAAGTGAAGCGGAAAAAGTACGGTCAGCAGTGCTAAACTGTGGAGCCGGCCACATCGGAAATTATAGTCATTGCTCTTTCAACAGTCGGGGGAACGGCACATTTCAAGCACACAACGGTGCCCATCCTTTTGTAGGAGAAATCGGAAAAATTCATACCGAACCTGAAATAAAAACAGAAATAACCGTTCCCGAATACCTTTTAAACCACTGTATCCAAACTTTAAAAACCACACATCCTTACGAAGAACCTGTGTGGAACATCATCTGTCTGGACAACATCAACCCCACAACAGGTTTTGGTATAATCGGTGAATTGCCGGTTCCTGTCGAAAGTCAGCGTTTCCTACACAACATAAAGCAAATTTTCCATTGCAACATTCTCCGGCACACCCGGGTATGCAAATCAGAAATCAAACGGGTGGCTGTATGCGGAGGTTCCGGAGCTTTTCTGACCCAAGCAGCTATCGCCCAAAAAGCGGATATTTACATCACAGGAGATTATAAGTATCACGACTTTTTTAAAGCAGATAATAAACTCATTATAGCAGACATCGGTCACTATGAAAGCGAACAGTACACAAAAGAAATTTTTTATGAGTTAGTTACAAAAAAAATACCTAACTTTGCAATTCAATTTTCGAAAATAGTTACTAACCCTGTCAATTATTTATGATAAGACAAGGCTGAAACAACACCCGAAATTTGTGATTTGATAACTTGTAAAGAAAATTATATGGCAACGAACAACAACGAAAAACTGCAGGAACTTTCTGTTGAGGAAAAATTGCAGCATCTTTATGAATTACAACGCATTGATACCGAGGTCGATAAAATCAGGACCCTGAGGGGTGAGCTTCCACTCGAAGTACAGGATTTGGAAGATGAAATTGCCGGATTGGAAACCCGCCTCGAAAATCTGAAAAATGAAATCAGCGAAGCTGACAAAAGCGTAGCCGCCAAAAAGCAAGAAATTACAAAATCAGAAGAATTAATAAAAAAATATACCGAGCAATTGGACAATGTGCGTAACAACCGTGAATATGACGCATTGACCAAAGAAGTTGAGTTCCAAAAACTGGAAATAGAACTTCAGAACAAACGCATCCGGGAAGCACAAAAAACAAAAGCAGAAAAAGAGGTCAATCTGGAAATTTCTTCTAAACAATATGAAGAGAAAAAAATAGACTTGGATGCTAAAAAAGCAGAACTGAATGACATCATTGCAGAAACTCACAAAGATGAAGAAGCATTGACTCAAAAATCCGAAGAGCTTTCAAAAAACATTGAGGACCGTCTGTTGACTGCTTACCGGAAAATTCGTTCCAATGCCCGCAATGGCCTCGCAGTTGTTACGGTAGACCGGGATGCTTGCGGCGGATGTTTTAATAAGATACCACCACAACGTCAATTGGATATCCGTTCACGGAAAAAAATCATCGTTTGTGAATATTGCGGACGCATTCTGATTGATAAATACATCTGCGACTATGACGGCAGCATGCAAAAAGCAGATCTTGAGTCAGCCATGGAGGCACAAAAGAAAAAAACAAGAAGGGTTAGAAAAAACGAAGAATGACAAAAGGCTGCAAAATGCAGCCTTTTTATTGTAAATTTCAAATTGCAAATTTTTAAATGTTCTCTAACAGAATATTTAAAATCTGAAATCTAATATTTTAAGCATGATTGCTACAAATTACAATCCGAAAGAAAGCGAAGAAAAATGGTATAAATACTGGATGGACAATAATCTGTTCCATTCCGAAGTGGATAACAACAGAGAACCTTACTGTATCGTCATTCCGCCTCCCAATGTCACCGGAGTGCTTCATATGGGACACATGCTGAATAATACCATCCAGGATGCTTTGATACGTCGTGCCCGTCTGCAAGGAAAAAATGCTTGCTGGGTCCCGGGAACCGACCATGCCTCCATCGCAACGGAAGCTAAAGTGGTAGCAAAACTGCAAAACGAAGGAATTCAGAAAACAGACCTCACTCGTGAAGAGTTTTTAAAACATGCCTGGGCCTGGACAGAGAAACATGGAGGAATTATCCTGAAACAACTCCGTAGTCTTGGAGCTTCCTGCGACTGGGAACGCACTGCTTTTACCATGGACGATTCCCGAAGTGAAAGTGTGCTGAAAGTATTTGTCGATTTATACAATAAAGGACTGATTTACCGTGGTGTACGAATGGTCAACTGGGACCCCGCAGCCCTGACGGCTTTGTCTGACGAAGAAGTCGTTTATAAGGAAGAACACAGCAAATTGTACTACCTCCGTTACAAAATCGAAGGAGAGGACGGATATGCCATTGTCGCAACAACACGACCGGAAACCATCATGGGAGATACTGCTATGTGTATCAATCCCAATGATCCCAAAAACCAGCACTTGCGTGGTAAAAAAGTAATCGTGCCACTGGTAAACCGCGTTATACCGGTAATTGAAGACGAATACGTAGATATTGAATTCGGGACAGGTTGCCTGAAAGTTACACCGGCACATGATATAAACGACTATATGCTGGGTGAAAAATATAATTTACCTTCCATCGACATATTCAATGACAACGGAACAATTAATGAAGCAGCCGGACTTTATGTCGGTATGGACCGTTTTAAAGTACGGGAATTAATTGAAAAAGACCTGCAAAATGCCAATCTCCTTGAAAAAACAGAAGCCTATACAAATAATGTTGGTTTTTCCGAACGTACCAACGTTCCGATTGAACCAAAATTGTCTATGCAATGGTTTCTGAAAATGGAGCATCTGGCGCAAATAGCCCTGCCTCCGGTTATGAACGACGACATTCGTTTTTTTCCGTCCAAGTTCAAAAACACTTACCGCCATTGGATGGAAAACATCAAAGACTGGTGCATTAGCCGCCAATTATGGTGGGGACACCGCATTCCGGCGTGGTATCTGCCTGAAGGTGGATATGTTGTGGCTATCAATGAAGAGGAAGCCATCAAACTCGCACGCAAAAAAAGCGGGAATAATACCTTGACCATAGAGGACCTGCATCAGGATGAAGATTGCCTGGATACTTGGTTTTCATCGTGGTTATGGCCTATATCCCTGTTCGACGGAATAAATCACCCTGGCAATCCGGAAATCAACTATTATTATCCGACGAGTGCTCTTGTCACAGGACCGGATATCATCTTCTTCTGGGTAGCCCGTATGATTATGGCAGGTTATGAATACGAAGGAAAAATGCCATTCAAAAATGTCTATTTCACAGGTATTGTACGCGATAAACTGGGCCGAAAAATGTCCAAATCATTAGGAAATTCACCCGACCCGCTGGAATTAATAGAAAAATATGGTGCAGATGGTGTACGGGTCGGGATGTTATTATGCGCACCCGCCGGCGGAGACCTTCTGTTTGATGAAAGCCTGCCTGAACAAGGACGCAATTTCACCACAAAAATGTGGAATGCTTTTAAATTAGTAAAGTCATGGGAGGTTGCCAACATTGAACAACCAGCCCATGCACGGTTAGCAATTGAATGGTTCAGCAATCTGATGGGTAAAACAAATGAAACTTTGAATACCCTATTCGAACAATACCGGATTTCTGAAGCTTTAATGACGGTATACACCACCTTCCGGGATGAATTTTCTTCCTGGCTGCTGGAAATGATAAAACCGGCTTATGGACACCCTATTGACCAGAAGACTTATGAACAAATAATTGGTATTTTCGAACAATTATTACAACAGCTTCATCCTTTTATGCCTTTCATTACCGAAGAGATATGGCAAACTTTACGTAAACGGGAAGAGGGAGAAAGTATTATGATTTCTTTGCTACCACAGACAATGGCTTATGATGAAAAGTTATTGGCTCATTTTGAAATCGTCAAAAATATTATTGTCAGTATCCGGAATATCCGGAAACAGAATAATGTGGCTTTCAAAGATTCTTTGGAGTTGAAAGTAAAACAAAATAACCGCTATCCGGAAATCTTTGCCAGTATTATCAGCAAAATGGGCAATCTCAGTACTATTGAAATCATAAACGAAGCACCCAAAGGAGCCTGGAGTTTCATTACAGACACAGTGGAATATTTTATACCGGCTACAGGCCAAGTGAATACAGAAGAAATAAAAGTTCAACTGGAAGAAGAACTAAATTATACACGTGGTTTTTTAAATTCTGTAATGAAAAAACTGAGTAACGAAAAATTTATCAACGGAGCTCCCGAACAGGTCGTTGCCAATGAACGGAAAAAACAAGCTGATGCAGAAGCAAAGATTGCAGCCATAATATCACAGTTAGCAGAATTGAAATAAATACCAAAGGAAATACTTCAATCGCATGAAATTAGTCGTTTTAACAGGAGCCGGAATGAGTGCGGAAAGTGGGATAAAAACTTTCCGCGATAGTGACGGATTATGGGAAAACTATCGGATTGAAGATGTCTGTACTCAGGAAGCCTTAGAACGGAACCCCGAATTAGTCATTGGTTTTTACAACCAACGCCGGAAAGAACTTTATAACGCCCGGCCCAATGCTGGCCATGTTGGGCTGGCCAAGCTTGAACAATATTTCGACGTACAAATTATTACACAGAATATCGACGACCTTCACGAACGGGCCGGCAGCAAACATGTACTCCATTTACACGGAGAATTGAAAAAAGTGCGTAGCAGCATTAATCCGGAACTAATTACCGATTTAAAGGGGTGGGAATTAAAACCCGGCACCCGCTGTGAAGACGGTTCCATGCTCCGGCCACACGTCGTTTTCTTTGGAGAAGCTGTACCCAACATAGAACCTGCAACAGAATTGGTACGTCAGGCTGATATTCTCGTTATTATTGGAACTTCACTGGCAGTATATCCTGCCGCAAGTTTGCTTCATTACGCGCCGGAACATATTCCTGTATTTGTCATCGACCCCCATATTCCGGCAGAGGCCCGACGACATGGATTTTGTTTGATAGAGAAAGGTGCTTCGGAAGGAGTTGCCGAATTGAAGAAAATGTTAAACATCGGTGAATAAGTTACTACCGAGCAAATATAGATAACATGGCCCGTGGAAAGAAACCATTATTAGAAAATATCCGGATTGAAAAAATAGCGGCTGAAGGCAAATCCATTGCCTATGTCAATGACAAAGTATTGTTTGTTCCGCACACTATCCCGGGCGACATTGTAGATGTTCAGGTGACCCGTAAAAGAAAAAGTTTCATGGAAGGCATGGTTGTCAATACCCGACAGACATCCCAATTGCGTATTGAAGTACCGTGCAATCATTTCGGTACCTGCGGAGGCTGCAAATGGCTGAATTTGCCCTATGAAAAACAACTGGAATTCAAACAGCAGGAAATCATGGACAATTTACAGCGAATCGGCAAGGTTCAGTTAAAAAACGTACTACCAATCCTCGGGTCCGCCAAGCAATTGTTTTACCGGAATAAACTGGAATTTACCTTTTCCGCCAAACGTTATCTGACCCGCGAGGAAATCAAATTGGAAACAGCCATAGAACGCACTCCGGCACTAGGTTTTCACGTACCGGGATTATTTGATAAGGTTGTAGATATCGAGCATTGTTATCTGCAGGGAAAACCTTCTAACGAAATCCGGAATTTCATCAAAAACTACGCGCTTCAGCACGGACTGAGTTTCTATGATATCCGCGCACAACAAGGTTTTCTGCGTACTCTCATCATCCGAACTGCTTCCACCGGAGAAACAATGGTTATCATTGCTTTCGGACACGAAGACCAAACAGCACGCGAAGCATTACTGAATGAGTTGAAAAAACAATTTCCTGAGATTACCTCCCTGATGTATGTCATCAATGAAAAATTAAATGACAATCTGACTGACCAGGAAATCATATGTCATTCCGGGACTGCCCATATTTTTGAAGAAATGGAGGGACTGAAATTTAAAATTGGTCCGAAATCTTTCTACCAGACCAATTCTCAACAGGCTTACCATTTATACTGCGCAACACGTAAATTGGCTAATCTATCGGGTAATGAAACGGTCTACGACCTTTATACCGGAACCGGAACCATTGCCAATTTCATCGCCCGCCGTGCCAAAAAGGTTATCGGTATTGAATATGTTCCGGAAGCCATAGAGGATGCAAAAATCAATTCAGCTATTAACGGAATAACCAACACGACATTTTATGCCGGCGATATGAAAGATATCCTGAATGAGTCTTTCATTACCCACCACGGACATCCCGACGTCATTATCACAGACCCGCCACGTGCCGGTATGCATCCGGATGTCGTTCAAACAATCCTGAAAGCTACTCCCGAACGCATCGTGTATGTCAGTTGCAATTCGGCCACACAAGCCCGGGACTTGCAATTAATGGCCCCCTATTACGAGGTAGAGGCTGTTCAACCCGTGGATATGTTTCCCCATACTCACCATGTGGAAAACATCGTACTGCTGAAATTAAAAAGCTGAACCGGCTGTTTTCCTTAGCTCGTGGATAAAATAATATATTATTTTAAAAATTTACCGTACCCAAAAAGCTATATGAATAAAACATTTTATTACCGGAAAAATAACAGAGGCTATCCAAAAAAATCTGTTGAACCTCTCTTCAGACTTAAAGAATCTTTCATGAATTCCAGAATCCTTTTTGGATAGCCTCTCTGTATTTATACTTTTCCTATCTATTTCTCCAGGTATGCGCGAATCATCCACGCCGTTTTCTCTTTTTTCTCAATCATGTCTTCCAAAAAATTTGTCGTACCTGCATCATCGGAATCCTCCTTTTCCAATTGCTCAATATCCTTACGGATTTCACGAATCAGCGTATCATTATCCTGACTGAGAATAGCCAGCATTTGTTTCGCTTCCGGCAGCGGTGCAGATTCGCAATGTTCCTTCAATCGGTTGTGTTCCAGATAACCCGCTAATGAACCAAGAGGACGTTCGTCCAAAGAACGTATACGTTCAGCAATAGCATCAATATCTTCAATCAAACCATTATATAATTCTTCCATAAACACATGATAGGAATGGAAACTTACTCCTTTCACATTCCAGTGATAATTCCATGTCTTTGCCAACAAAATAAAATGATCCGACAATAAATTATTTAAGACAGTCTTACTAGATTTCACCTGTCCTTCTTTTAAACCTATATTAGCAGCCATAACAAAATAATTTTAAAAATTAAACTTCTTTATATAGGCTTATAAACGAAGAAAAACAAATTAAGTTCACCCAAATAGCCGGAATTTCATCCTGATATTTTAATATTATAAAAAAAACGTACCAAACCCGGACAAAAGTTCTGTCAAATAAATTTCTCTCAGCAATGAATAAGTACTTCACAAAGTAGCAAAAACAACGTATCCGATAAATAAGACACTTCAACAACTTTAATTCAACAACACCCATCATCCGGAAAACTCCACTCACCAGACCCAAAGAAATGCACTCAGTTCAAAAAAAAGTTCTTTAACCGGAACACATCTGCCTAATACCGCCGATTAAAACCGTCTATCTCATAATAATAGTCAGCACTTTTGTCCCCCAGTAAATATTTTGCAAAATGAAACCACATTTTCCTCTGATAAAATTCACCGGCTTTATTTTGATAACCATGTCTTTGCCCAGGTAACATGACCAAATCGAAGTTCTTCCCTGCCTGAATTAAAGCATTAGCCATTCGCAAAGTATTTCCCGGATGCACATTATTATCAATATCACCGGTTACCAACAACAAATATCCCTTAAAATTTCTCGCCAACTCAGCATTTGTTGCAATTTTGCTCTTAAAAATACTTTCCTCATAATCCCCTTTTATCGTATCTTTTACGGTTTTCTTCTCTTCTTTTACACCATGATGCGTTTCTCCCCACCACTGATTATAAATATTATTATCATGATTACCCGAAGAAGAAACTGCGGCAGTATAAAAATCCGGATAAAAACACAAAGCAGCTGTCGACATAAATCCACCTCCCGAATGTCCGAAAATCCCTACTTTCGTCCTATCTATAAACGAAAAACGATCAGACAACTGCTCTATGCCATATTTGTCATCTGCCAGTGCATAATCCCGCAAATTATTATACCCATAAGTATGATACCATTTGTCCCGTTGCGGGCTACCTCCCCGATGCCCAAAATTCACAACAATAAACCCTACCTGAGCTAAAGCCATATTATAAACACCTGTTACAGTAAAATCAAATGGTACAGCCTCTGTCTGCGGTCCCGGATAAACATACGAAATAACAGGATAAGTTTTTGTAGAATCAAAATCTACAGGTTTCCACATCACTCCATACAAATCAGTCACTCCGTCCCGGGCTTTCACTGTAAAACGCTCCGGCATTTTCCATCCCATCTCATACAAACGTTTCAAATCAGGCCGTTCCAGTTCCATCAGCACTTTCCCATTATTATCCCGCAAAACAGAACAAGGTTCTAAATCAACCCTCGAATAATTATCCACCAAAAAACGTCCGGATACAGGCATGGTAACACTATGAGTAGCGTCTTCTGGAGTCAGCAACCGAACCCCTTCCCGGTCAATACTCGCCCTGTAAATACCGGAATAATAAGGATTTCTTCCTTTCTCACGACCATATCCCTCAAAGTATATGGTTCGGTTCACCGTATCTATCCTAACCATTTTACCTGCAACCCACTGCCCCGACGAAATAACATTTTTCAAATTCCCATCCTTATCATAGTGATAAAAATGTCCCCATCCGGTTCTTTCTGACCACCAAATCAAATCTTTGCCTTCCTCCAAAATAGACAAATGATACAACTGATCATTAAAATAAGGCTTTGCCTGTTCATTTATTAAAACTTTACTCTCCCCGGAAACTGTGCTGGCAACACAAACATCCAACTCATCACAAGTCCGGCGTTTCCTCTGAAAATAAATTTGCTCAGAATTTTCACCTGCATAAAGCACACTCAAGGACTGATCGGGCCATTTGTCAGTATTTATTTTTATCTGCTTCCGATCCGCAACATCAAACACATACAATTCATATTGTCTCACCTCTTTATCACCAGGCATCGGATAACGGTATTCTTCCAGCTTTGGACGAGCAGCCAAAATGTCAATAACCCATAAATCTTTTACTTTACGACTATCAGTTCTCAATGTATAAAATTTTTTTGAATCTTTAAACCAATAAACCTTTGCCCAGGTCCTTTTACCACTGGTATCCCGTTCGTTCCGGGCATAAGAATAAAAAGGTTCCCCATCCGTAGTCAATTGAATCTCTATCGAATCCTTATCCCCCGCCTTCATCATATACAAATTATTCTTCCGCGAAAAAACCATATAAGTACTATCCGGCGAAAAACTTGCCCAGTTATTATTATTTTTCTGTTCCTTTACAGAATCCTGCTGTAACAAAACACATTTCTCCGTATCATACTCATAACTAAATTCATTCACTTTAAAATGAATCGTTTTCTGATCCTTCTGAAATTCAAGTTCTCGTATCGGTAACGACTTTGCAGAATAAGGTTTAAAAGTAATACGAGTCAATTCCTGAGCCATATAATTATTATCAAATAACAATTTCTTGCTCCGACGCTCCGGATCTACAAAATACCAGCAAGTCCCATTACTCGTTTTATAATTATACCAAAATTTATTGCTCCCTTCCAAAAAATGAGGAGTCACTTTCAAACTTCCAATTTCAGAACCCACCTTTCTAAACTTTTCCGCCTGCCGGAAATTAGCCTGTTGCCCGCATACTGTCTCAGCAATACCCCACAACAACACAAACAATAATAACTTATTCATTAATAATCTGGAAAATTTAGTTATATCTCAAAATTTCACATCATAATATCTTGTAAATCAATAGTTTATATTGTGATGTGTTTTTATCAAGAAACAAATTAGGAACAGAAACACGAATTATCTTATTTTCTTGTTTTTTTGTTTGCACTACCTTTCTTTCTCTTCACTTGTTCGTATTTTGAGTATTTTTCCAAGTCTTTTCACACGATTTTCATCCTCTCGCCAAGAGTGATTGTTGCAGTCATCTATGGATGAATAACTACAGCCAAAAGAAAAAAGGACAAATCTCTGTTTCTTTCAAGGAACATTGTTTTTTGCAAAGGTAACCATTTCCCTCAAAACACCTATACAGGCAGTCCAATATATCTGCCTATATTTAGTTTACTTTAGTTTAGCATATATATAAGCTAATAGACTAAACTAAACCTTTACCGAAGTTCTCCCCCTTACTTTTATATTCACAGTCAAAAGAGAAGATAATCGCACCGATATTTTCTTTTTTCGCTGCATCCCAATTTTACGGAAGTTCCTTTTATCGTAACTTCTGCCATAGGCATTTTATCCTCGCATCCCAACTTTCGGTCTGCCTGATGAGAATTGTGTCGCAAAGGTACTTGTCATGTCTTTCTTGTATTCAAGGTCACAGCCTGACGGTTCCCGACAAAATCTCCACGCTCCGCTTTGCAGAGGTCGTATTTGGTCGTGAAACCCTGCATAAAGAGCCATAACACCTTTTGAGGCGACATAATTTTCAATCAAGCCCGAAAGTAGCTGAAATGCTAAAAGAGGGAAAATAAAAAACTTAAAACTTAGGATTATGGCAAACTATGCAACAAACATTTTCTACGCAAGGACGGAAAACAAAGCAGACCTCGACAAGATAGAGGCATTCTTGGATGACACTTTCGACGGCTTTGTCAATAGACACAGCGATAGCGTGGATGCGGAGTTTACCTCTCGTTGGGTTTATCCGGAAGAAGAAATCGACAGACTGATAGCTTCGTTGGAAGCCAAAGACAAAACTTATATCAAAATTCTGTCCTACGAATTTACAGACGAATACGTGAGCTTCAGAATCTTCTCACAGGGGAAATGGGATATCAAGTTGTAACCGTAAAATGACATGACTTCTGTACGAATACGAAGAAAATAGCGAAATTATAGGTGCGCACTGCACCTTGCTTACCCCCTATAAAGGCTACTCTGAGGGAACAGTTGTCGGCGACTTCGGCAATAAAATAGTGGTGCGTCTTAGTAGTGGCAAAGAGGTGGTCGAGTATCGTGATGAAGTGATTATTTACGATTAAATACAAGAGCGATGCAGCAGATAGCAATGAAATTCGTCCAATGGGACGTACCCGAATTAGAGAAGCTGAAAGACAGCAGGGTTTACCAGTTACGGGAACAACTTGATAACGGAGACAAGTTGAGCCGTGAAGACAAGAACTGGATTACCCGAAACGTGAAAGAGTGCATCCATTTCAAAAGAGGTATCGCATTGATGGGCTACTTCTTTGATTTCTCCGATGTTCTCAAACGATATTTCGTAAAACAGCACGGACATATCGCCGAGTATTACGCCATTGACAAAACAGCGTTGCGCTCTGTCCTGTATGGTCGAATAGAAGACATAGTAGAAGTAGAAGTAGAATTAAAATCAAAGAAACATGAAAGCAACGATTGAGCATAGCTTTTGTCCTTATTGTGACGAGGTAACAGAACTCTACTTCCGTATCATCAACACGATTCTTTTCTCAACCGATGAAGCGGAACTGCGTACCGGCATGGAACGCCTACAAGAAAAAACACGCCTTGATGATTATTTCGTCTTCGGCTATGGCAAGCATCACCTATGGGTTTGCCAAAGACGTCCCAGTAATCAAAAAAAGATTTTCGAGCATCGGGTAATCATGGCAGAATTTTGATGATACAGGCAGGCAGGAACGGGATAATCTTCCATTCCTGCCACGCCGCATTCCCTTTTTTACATCTATCTCTCTCTTTTGGCTGCGCCATATCCTTTTGTAAAAAACAGCCATTCGTGAAAAGCTCCGTCCGCTTTTCCGAAAAGCAGGGTTCTTTCCTTTTTCCCTTTTGTCCCCTTTTCTTTCTGCCGGACGGGAACATGGCAGTACCCCGATACCCCGTTCCGCCTTTTGTCGCCACTTCGTTGATATTCCCTTCTGCGGTACCGCAACCTGTTGTCAGTTCAGTGTTCTGTTTGTAGCCACCTCAATTCAGTCCGACCGAATTACACGAAAATACCTGCCGATTCTGCGGACTTACAGCCGAAACGCGCACCATTGTGCCGGTGGACGGATTGCACTTTCACTTCCCCTGCAACTACGGTTTTCCGCTCATTTTCAGAATAGTTTTCCGCCGAAGTCATCATCATTTTCCGATGCAAAGATAGTATGCAGACGGGAACGACTTTGGAAGTCTTGACCAATGGCGCAGCCGTACAATCTTCCTTTATCGAGCCTTCCGGTTTTGCCTACGGACAAAAATAAAGAGTATTGATGCGTCCGGCCTTGGTGCATCCCCTTAACTGCACCTACTTTTTGAGGCAGCGTAAAATTGATTTAATAACTTCTAAAAACAATTCATTATGAAAAAGATTGAAAACAATTTCGTAGTAACCGGTTTCGTAGGAAAGGATGCAGAAATCCGTCAGTTCACCAACGCAAGTGTAGCACGTTTCCCTCTGGCAGTAAGCCGATTGGAGAATAATGGCGAGGAATCCAAACGCGTTTCCGCCTTTATGAATTTTGAGGCGTGGCGTAAAAACGAGAACACCGGGTCGTTCGACCAACTGACCAAGGGTACGATGCTGACCGTCGAGGGGTATTTCAAGCCCGAAGAATGGAGCGACCAAAGCGGTGTGAAACACAACCGCATCGTGATGGTTGCCGTCAAGTTCTATCCGCCCGTCGAGAAGGAGGAAACTCCTGAAAAGCCGGCCAAACCAGCGAAAAAAGGCAAGAAATAATCCTTGCCTTATCACGACAAAAGCGACCCGAAGGCCGCTTTTGTTTTACTCATTACGGTGTTGTTGCACCATCTGTACTTTTATAGGCTACGAAGCTCTACTTGTTCTCTTTTATCGCATTCAGAAATGCTTTGGCAGGTTTGAATACAGGGATGTTGTGAGCGGGAATTTTAATTGTCGTGTTCTTCGAAATGTTCCGGGCCGTCTTTTCAGCTCTCCGTTTGATGATAAAGCTACCGAATCCGCGCAAGAACACCTCGTTTCCCGCAACCATTGACTCTTTTACATTTTCCATGAATGATTCCACCACAGTCATCACAACCGTTTTCTCTATTCCGCTCTGCCGTGAGATCTGAGCGACAATTTCCGCTTTTGTCATATTGTTCTTGATTTTAATGAATACGGTGCAAAATTAACAAATATCCGCCTGTTATAACAATCCAAACTTATTTGTCATCCCGGAAGCTGCTTTTACTGAATCCGCCGAAGACGCCCCTCAGGAGCCTGCCCACTACCAAAAACACCAGCAATAAAATTATAATATCTCCCATAGGTCTTATTTTTTATAGTTATATCCAACTTAAAGATACGAAAAAATAATGAATTATGCAAGCAATTTACTGATTTTCAATATCCATATCTGATTTATAAGTTCTATTTCCGGATGCCCGGCACGCGTCCCGGTGTTCGGTTAAGCTGAACCTTGTATTTATTGAGAATGCTGTACACGGTGCTTTTACTCCGGACACCGCTCTCTTTCCAAATATCACGGATTGAATACCCATTGTTATACATATCCACGATTTTTTTGTCCCGTTCAGTTTTACTCATACTTTTTTTGGTAACCGGAATACTGATACTCTGCTGCAGGCGTATAATCTTATCCGACGACTTCCGCAAAACAGCCACTTCCTCCGGTAATGCCCCGAACATGGCCAATACTTCCGCCGGTGTCGTGTCCGGAAACAATTTGTTGTCGGTGTCAATTTTATCGTGAATGGAGATAATACGCACGACCTTGATGCGGCATAGCTCGATCAATGCCGCCAGTTCCCGCAGTCCCCGGACAGCATTACTGAATTTTGACACCACCAATTCGTCGCCCCTTTCAAGATTCGACATCAGTTGTTTCCATCTCGGTCTGAGCGTCTCGTGTCCGACCGATTCTTCAACCACTTGTACACATCCGTACTGGCGCATCCATTCCTTATCCGCATCAAACGCATCGTAGGAATTAGCCTCGAATATATAACCGACTTTTGCCATATCAATATACAATATTCATGATAACAAGTGCAAATATACAAGTTTTATTCGAGTATCTGAATCATACTATATTAAAAAACGAAAATCGTACATTTTTTTCATGTTTTTATCTTCACTTGTTTTCATTGGTAATCATACTATTAAGTACGATATTAAAAAATACACAAAATACGGTTTTCTGGATACGAAGTATCAAAAATAATATATAGTTTTGTACTAAATAGTACGAAACGATATAGTATGAAAACATCAAAATCGAACTTAAAACAGCCGATAATCTTTGCCAAAATAATTGCCGTTTCGATTGCCATATTCCTATGCGCGTCATGCGACAACGGCAATGGCAAACGATTGGCGAAAGCCAAGAATGACCCTGCCGGAACATACAGGGAATACCTGTCCGACATATGCAGGCAGAAAAGACTCTCCATTAAAGAATTGACCGGACACCTCAAGCAATGGCAAACATTGAGGGATTCCGTATTCCTGTATCTCGAATGTGATACGCTTGGCCGGCTTCATTCCACCGTAAGAGAAGAGTGTGAACAGATACATGATTCCATCCGCATGGAATTTTCACGGATGGTGCTGTCTCAAACACGCACTTATAAGGAAATACTGTGGGTAAAAGAACAAATCTCGCCGCATCTTGAAGACAAAGAGTTGCATCGTGCGGCTGAAACAATCCGGCCGTTCTTTGCCTCATTGGATAACCAGCCCGTCAGTCTGAGAAACCGACAACACATTCTTGCCACTTATCGAACTACCCTTGCTGAAACGATTGATTACGGTATTCATTGTATGGCAGACCTGACGACCTTTATCGAAAAGGAGGATGCTGTGTACCGGGCATTCCTTTCACGTCTGCCTGATTTCGACGGCGAGAATCTTTCCGACATCACGCATGACACGGAACGATGCTGCGCACAGGTATTCCTTGCCGCCGAACGGAACGACATCACCTATCGCAATGCCATGATTTATTTGGCCATGCGCACCAACCGCAGGCTGATTCAGAATGTCCGAACCTGTATCGACGACATCTGCAATAAAAAAGTCAAGACACCGGCACAGGCACAAGCCTACATCTGGATGCTTCTCCAGCCTTATTCATCGTTGGACGGTTTCTGCCTGGCGTTGCTTTCAGCCGAAGAAAGAGAGCAACTCGATATGCTTGCCTCGCAGACACCCGACGCTTTCAGAGAGTTGGGCAGGATGCTGCACCCCGGAGACAACCGCTTGGACGAGCTGCCCGGAATGCTGATGGAGGCATTCATACACACGCTGTAAAATATAACAACAGAAAAATATATGAATATGTTACGACATTTTTATAATGACTTCATGGCATTCGTCCCCCTGCAACTTCCGCAGTTGCTCGATGTGACGACGATGGAAGAACCGCAGTTCTACGGCGACTATGTGCTGCTTACGTTTCCGTTGCGCACCCCTTACGAACTGGACGAAGTAATGGATATGTTCGAGGACGACATGGAGTTGATCACGCTTTACCACCATATCCCGATGCGGACGGAAAAATTCGGTCATAGCACTTGTGCATACTCCAATCCCGCTTTCGGACAGATGTTCAAGATGAACGCCAAGACGGATGCCGAGGGCAATGTAAACAGCATCCTTGTTACCATCTATGATTCTTTGGAGCAGATGTACGGGGACCTATGCCTCGATTTGGAACTTCACTCCAAAAGCGGGTTCCTGAAATACAAGAAAGACAAGTCCGACGTGCTGATGAATTTCATATGAGAGAAACTTTATACCGACAGATGGTCTATTGCATCAACACCTACCGGACGTGGATAGAGGTTGCCGATGACAATCTCTACAAGGAGCATATCATCTCAAGAACCGACCGCACCGACTACCTCGTTTCCCGTACATTGGTACTGCGTGCCTTCAAGACGAACGGCATACACGCCGAGGGTATGACATGGACTATTCCCGAACACGAACTGGACAAGGCTTTGGCCATCTACCGAAAGCAAGACAGTACATTCAAGCAGCGCATCAAGAAAGCGGCCATGTACTTTTCGCCCAAGGATGCAGAAACCCTTATCCGGCTGGCGACATACGGCGTTGTCCAGTTGGGACTCATTGTGCGTCCCACTCCTATGCCCGAAAAACCCTATTACTTATGTTACTGAATATCCTGCTACTCATTTTCTGCGCGATACCTTTCGGGGTATCAATATCATTGTACAAGAACAACAAGCGGTTCATGGCAACCTTTTACGTGGCAATGGCACGAAGCGGCAACGCCCGTAAACTGTATGTGCAAGTATGGCTGATATGCCTGCTTCTTTTCCATTATGTATATGCCTGTGGACATACGGGTGAGTTTGGAATCCTGCTCTCTACCGGTGTCTGTGCCGCAATGTTCTCGTTCCGACGGACGGACAACTGGTTACGCAGGTTGCTTGACCGCCCCCGTGCATTTGTCACACTCGCATCGGTCGCACTGATCATGGGCTTTGTGCCGCACCTGTACACCTTGGCGATAACCATTGCCTATCTTCTTCTGGCAGCCCTGTTCTATCCCTCCGTTCGGGTCATGTCCGAATGCAAGGATACGGGCTCACTTTCCGGATGGGCAAAGCATCCCGAAATGTTGTCAGAATCCTATCACGACAATCATCACGCAAATCTGCCGCATGAAGCGGACAGCGGCAACACTGATATATCCGCACAATATGAATCATTAAAACCGAATGAAAATGAAAAATAACCAAAAGATACCTGTTTCCATATTGGCAGACAGGGAGGTATTCGAATATCTCAAGGAGAAAGGGGATGAACGCAAAACACGCACCGAAGCGTACTGTGATCTGTTGGACAAATCACTGGCAGGTTTCGTTTCTCCGTTTTTAAGAAAGAAGGACTACGTGCTGCAACCCAACCAGTGCCACCTGACCGTTTCCGACCTCGCATCGGAGTGGCATTGGCACAGGGCTACCGTCCGTTCTTTTTTGAGTGCAATGGAGGCATTCGGCTTGCTGACCCGCATCCAACTTCCCAAAAGCGTGGTCATTACCATGACCGTACAATCCGGTCAGGCAGCACAGCCCCGCAATGCACAGGAGCAGCCGGACTTTGCCGGACAGCTCCGTGAGGTATTGTCCGATTGGGTAATCGGCAAAACGACCGCTGCAGAAACTGGCGTAATATGTGGACAACTCGTAAGTCTGGCAAAGACTGAAATTGCCGACCGTGACGCCGGACACTGTTCGGACACCCATTCCATCACGACCTCCGCACATTCCGGCACTTTGGTCACGGAACATCGTGAAACAGCCTTGTGCTGCATCGCCCACGCCGCCCTGCAAAAAATCCTGCACAAGTCGAGATTCGATGACAGTTCGCCGCTTGTGGATTTCTTCCGGTTTGATCTCGGTGAAGAATGGGCTGCTTTCATCGAGTCCGCCAAAGACCTCGCCGGGCTGATTCTCGACACCGAGGCATCAGTGACAGACTTCGACATGGACGAAGACAAAGAACGCCTCAAATCGCTTCGCAAACCCTTTTTATCGCTTCTGGCGAAGGCACAGGCGATGGTGGATTGAACCGGGAGTCGAAAACAGATTGTATAACGCGAACAATCCGCCTCCATCCCTTAACGGTTATCCTGCCGGTTATAGGAGGCACACGGGCTTGCCCGTCTGCCACGAAACAAAGGGAAGGGGGAGCCTAATACCCCGACAGTCTATCGACCGTCGGGAGGCTGTCCGGGCAAACAGCAAGCTGGGACAGGACGGATTGTCCGAAACAACACGAAAAGAGTATGGCAGATCAAAAACAGGTACTTGATGTGAAGGTGTCGAAAGGCATCACCGCAGCCCAAAGTAACGAACACTTGCGCGATCGCAGTGAAAGGGCGGAAAAGTACGCTATGAATAAGGGGAATTACGACCCCACACGCAAACACTTGAACTTCGAGATTGCACCCGGAGGCAAGGTACGTCCCATCGACACGAGCCGCAACATTCCCGAACGGATGGCGGACATATTGGAGAGGCGTGGAATCAAAGACCCCAACGAAGGACTGGCAGAACCGAAGTACCGCACGGTGGTGAACTTCATTTTCGGCGGTTCCCGTGAGCGGATGCACGAACTCGCATTCGGCACGCAGAAAGTGGATTTCGAGAAAGATGCGGACAATACCCATATCAAAAGAATGAGCGATATTGAACGCTGGGCGAAAGACGTCTATTCATTCGTGAGTGGCAAATATGGCGAGCAGAACATCGCCGCATTCATCGTACACCTTGACGAATTGAACCCTCATGTGCATTGTACTTTGTTGCCAATCAAAGACGGTCGCTTTGCGTACAAGGAAATATTCGCCGGAAAGGACAAGTTTGAATACAGCGCAAGGATGAAACAGCTTCATACCGACTTTTTCGCCGAAGTCAATACAAGGTGGGGAATGTCGAGAGGAACAAGCATATCCGAAACAGGCGCACGGCACAGGACTACCGAAGAATACCGCCGTATGCTATCGGAAGAATGTACGACCATCGAGGAAAATATCAGCCGTCATCAAAAAATTTTGGCTGACCTCCAATCGGACATCCGTCTGGCAGAGCGCAGGGTCAAGGGGCTTACGACAATGGTCGATAACCTTGAGAAGTCGAAAGCCGAAAAAGAGGCCCTGCTATCGGCAGCCGAACAGGATTTGAAAGCGAACAAGGGTGATGCTGAACAATTAGCCGCACAAGTGAAAAGTCTGGAAAAAGAACTGGCCGGAATCAACAGGCAACTGGCAGACAAGCAGGAGAAGTTACAGACGGCTGACCGGCAGCTTGCCGAGCTGAAAGAGAACATGGATGCCATTGAGGAACGTACCGGGGAACTCAAGGAGGAAGCCTACAAATACTCCCATGATGTACATTCCAAAGTGGACACGTTGCTCAAGGATGTCCTGCTGGAAAATGTGGTCGGCGAGTATAGGAACGCATCGGCACAAATGGACGTGGCGGAACGGCAACTGTTCGACGGCTCGCTCGTCCAGTCCATAGCGGAACAAGGTACGGACGTGATGCACTGCGCGACGATGCTGTTTCTCGGTATGGTCGATGATGCCACCACTTTTGCCGAAACTCGTGGCGGCGGAGGTGGCGGCAGCGACCTGAAATGGGGGCGCGACGAGGACGAGGACAACCGTGCATGGGCACTCCGCTGCATGAGGATGGCGAGCCGCATGATGCGTTCGGCCATTGGCAAGAAACCCAAACGGTAAGTGGCATACGTCTTACTACAAATCAAGAAGTATAACGAATAATATCATTGGAATATGACGAAACAGATCTTTTTTATATTGGCCGTGCTTTGCACGTCGCAGGCGCAGGCAAGTGTACAACCCGTACAGGTGGATACTATACAACATACACCGTACTATAATGTCTCGGAGGAACTGCAACCGATACAGCCCGTCTATCTTGACGGAGTGGTACTTCCGGCATCCCGGACTGGCAACTGGTTTGTCAGCATTGCCGGGGGTACGTCCGCCTTTCTCGGCACACCTCTCGGCTGCGAAGACCTCTTCGGACGCTTGAAACCCTCGTACAGTTTCGCAGTCGGAAAATGGTTCACTCCGTCCGTCGGCGCACGTATCAATTACAGCGGTGTGCAGTTCAAAGATGGCACATTGTCCAATCAGGACTACCACCATATCCATGCGGATCTGCTGTGGAATGTCCTTGGCCGCAGATATGCCCGGCAAGAACAGGTACGCTGGAATCTTGCTCCCTTTGCCGGTGTCGGCCTGTTACACAATGCCTCTAACGGGAATAATCCCTTTGCTGTTTCGTATGGCGTACAGGGAGAATATCGGATTTCCAAACGAGTAAGTGCCATATTGGAACTCTCCGGCACGACCACCTTTCAGGATTTCGACGGCTATGGACGCCCGAACCGCCTCGGCGACCACATGGTATCGCTGACCGCCGGTTTCACGTTTCATCTCGGAAAGGTCGGTTGGAAACGTGCAGTGGATGCTACGCCTTACATTCGTCAGAATGAGTGGCTCGTGGATTATGCCAATGTCTTGTCCGGAGAAAACAAGCGTCATAAAGACTGGTACGACCGCAACCGACGGACGCTCGCAGAATTGAAGAAAATTCTGGAAATAGAAGGATTGCTTGACAAGTACGGTCATCTGGTTAATGACGATGAGACCGACCACCGTCAAGGTTATCCCAGAAATAATTACAGCGGATTGAACTCACTTCGGGCAAGATTGAAAAACCGGCATTGGGATGGAATCTCGCCGTTTGATTCTACAAGTATTGTATATGGCAACAACGGAGATGATTCCGAAAAACCGGGCATAATCGTTTCTGAAAAGACGGAACTCATACAAGCCGGAAATTGCATCGGGTCGCCTGTCTATTTCTTTTTTAACCTCAATACGGCGCACCTGACGGATGCTTCCCAAATGCTTAACCTTGATGAACTGGCTCGCGTGGCCAAGAAATACGGATTATCCGTGAAAGTGACCGGCGCGGCCGACAGTTCGACTGGAACTCCCATACTTAATGGTTCATTAAGCACATTGAGAGCGGATCATATCGTTGCAGAATTAGAAAAGCGTGGCATACCGATCGAACGCATCGTCAAGGTAAGCAGGGGCGGAATAGCCGACCATGTGCCGGTCGAAGCCAACAGGCATACGAAAGTAGAGCTGTTCTTTTAGTTTTTACATTCATTGTTATCAAGTCCCTCAATCCATAATTCGGATTGCAGGGACTTTTTTGTGAATGGCTATCATAACGTTATCAATGAGAGTAATAAGATTACAGGGTTACTGAATCCTGATTACGATTCGTATGACTGATAATATTTTCTGTCGAATTATGGAAAAATCCGCTTACGAGTACAAGATATTCCGGTAGAATACCGTTATTACTCCAAAGCAGTTCTATCCCGAAAAGTTCCGAGAGGGTATGTGCTATATCGAATCCGAATGCTTCAAGCGAGGGTCGTACTTTGTCCGGATGCAGGCAAGGACGGTTGCATTTGCGGGCGCATTCGGAATCTGGACAGTATAGGCATTTTCCTACATAGGCGAATGCCCGACCTCCGAATCTGAGTTCCAGTTTCAACAGTTCTTTTTCTATCCTGATTCGTTCAGGCCTGATTAACTCTTGTGATTTGTCTATCGGGATGCCTTTTTCGATAGGAACAATTTTGGTAGCCATAAGATAGGCATACTTGTATTGGCGCAGAAATGCTCCGGTATCGAAATCGAACGGCGGGCATCCCCAACTGTTCCCGTAGTTGGAGCATTGCTTGCATAGCTCGATGAAGCGTTTTTCATCTCGGAAACGTAAAATGTATTCGTCCACGCTGATATTTGTCGTGAAATTCTCTGTGATGTATCCTTTGCTCATTGCTTCACTTTAATGGAACCTGTTGCGGTATCGAACGTCACGGAATTATTACGGAACAGCCGTTCGATGCAACCGCTCCGGCGCATCTCTTCGGTCGGCAGGCACGACAGGCAGGGCGGGTCGATAAGGGCTATCGCATCGGTGAGCGACAGGGCGATATCCAGCTCGTGAGTGGAAAAAAGGATGCACTTGTTTTCTTCATGCGCCAGCCGTGCCAGTAGCGTACACAATTCGTAGCGGTTGGGCATGTCGAGAAACGAGGTGGGTTCGTCGAGCAGAATAATCGGCGTGGATTGAGCAAGGGCGCGTGCGATCATGATGCGCTGGCATTCGCCGTCCGACATCTTGTCCATTGTGCGTTCCGCATAATCTTCCATGCCCACCGAGGCGAGCGACCGCATAACGATCTCCGTGTCGGCCTTCTGCATCCTTCCTATCCAATTGGTATAGGGTGCGCGGCCGATAGCCACGACGTCCTCGCATTTGAGGTTGGCGATGCGTGTGCGCTCGGTCGTGACGAATGCCAGTGTTCTTGCTCTCTCTACAACCCGCATATCAGCGGCGTTATGCCCGTCGAGCAGGATTCTACCGGCATAACGGTGGTTCAGTCCGGCGATGGCGCGGAGCAGCGTCGATTTGCCCGTGCCGTTGCGCCCGATAAGGGCTGTCAGTTTGCCCTTTTCTATGGTGGCTTCCACCTCGCAGAGCAAAGTTCGCTCGCCGTAGCCTATGGAAAAATCGTGTAACTCTATCATGCTGTAACGGATTTGTTGCGCAAGACCACCCACACCACAATGGGGATTCCCAGCAATGCGGTGATGGCGTTGATCGGCAGGGTGAACAGTTTGGAAACGAGGTCGCAAAGCAGCAGCACGGAAGCACCCGAAAGAACGGTTCCCGGCACGAGCACCCGATGGTCTCTGTTGCGGAACAGCATCCGCGTGACGTGGGGCATGGCCAGCCCGATGAAACCTATCGGACCGCAAAAGGCGGTCACCGTGCCGGCCAGCAACGTCGTGGAGAGGAACAGCAGTCCGCGTGAGCGACGGACGTTCAGCCCCATCGTCACGGCATACTCCTCGCCGAACAGCAGCAGGTTGAGCGGCTTGATGGTGATTACGGCCAACAACAATCCGGCGATAATCGACGGGATGAGTACCGCAAGCTGGTTGAAGGTCACGTCGCCGAGCGATCCCATCGTCCAGATGACGAACATTTTCAAGGATTCATCGTTGGCAACATACTGCAATATTTGGACGACCGCACCGATTCCCGACGAGAACATCATGCCGAGAATCAGAATTACCATGATATCCTTGATGCGGTGTCCGACGGCGGCGATGACAACCAACACGATTGCCGCTCCGAGCCATGCCGCCCCAGCGATGCCTATCGACGAGCCGACACCGGCAAGTACGACGAGTGCCACGCCGAGGCTCGCGCCCGAACTGATGCCGAGCACGTAAGGCCCGGCAAGGGGATTGCGGAAGAGGGTCTGCATCTGAAGACCGCTGACCGACAGGGCGGCTCCGGCCAGCAACGCGACCACCGCCTTAATCAGTCGGATATTCAGTATGATTTTCGCCGTCGCTCGCGGACAATCGCCACCCGTCAGGGCCGCCCAAACATCGCCGAGCGGCACGGCGACAGCCCCCACCGCCAAATCCAGCAGAAACAGGAAGAGGGTGAGGGCAGCCAGTGCGGTAAATAATAGGACGGAACGGGAGCGCATTTATTTCAATTGCTTGTAATAGACGAAATCTTCTGCGACCAGTTCGGGGTGGAATATCTTTACGAGGTCTCGTAGCACGAGGTCGGGATTCACCACGGCCGACTCGTAGTAGTCGTTGCCGCCGGCGGCATTCGTGCGGGCGTTGTTGTTATAGACGTATCCGTTGCGGAAGCACCGGGTGTCGGTGAACTTCGGGCAGGCGGCTCGCAGCTCGTCGAGCGTGTTCGCCATACCCACATGCAGCCACATATCGACTTGCGAGGCCAGCAGATACGCCTCTTCGAGGTCGATGGGCGCGGAAGCGTTTCCCGTGTTCTTCTTGTAGATGTAATCGCCTCCGGCATCTTTGATCAACCGGGCGACATAGCTTTCGGTCGAGGGCATGAACCAATTGTCGCCGTAAGGCGTGTTGAGCATCACTGAAGGGGCATCGATGGCTGCATCGGTTACTCGCTTTTTCAAAGCGTTATAGCGAACCGGAATATCGGCAAACACTTTCTCTCCCTCTGTCCGTTTCCCTGTAACCTCCGCTAATGCCACCAGCCATTCGGCCTTGCCCAACGGAGACTCTTCCAGGTAATCGCCAACATACATGAACGGGATGTTCAGTTCTTTCAGTTTTCCCTCCATCGAGCTCGCGCCGTTCACGCCGTAAAGCAGCACGAGGTCGGGGTCGAGCGAGAGCAGCAGTTCGTAATTGATGTTCCCTTCGTAGCCCACGTCGCCGACGCTGTCACGACGAGCCTGAATATCTGGATTGGAAATGTAGTCGATACCCGATACGCCAACGACGCAACGGTCTTCGTCAATAGCATCGAGCATGGCGATATGGGTAGAGGACATGCAGATGATGCGCTCGGCATCTTTTCCGAGCACCTGACCGGTGAAATCTTCGGGTACGCTTTCTCCGTCACGGGCGATGAACAGGTATGTGGTAATGCTGTCAGCTCCCTGCCAAGGGTTCGTGACGGTAACCAATACGCTCTTTTTACCGTCTGCACCTTTTATGTCAAACCCCGAAGCGTATTCGGGTGTATAGACCGCTCGGTTGAAATCGGCAAGTTTGGAACTCTTATCATGGCAGCCTGTGAATGTCAGTACAAGCAGCAATATCAGGCTCAGATTTTTCAATGCTTTCATATCGTTACAAATTTGTGTTTACGGACTTTTTCTTGTTTTTCCCGAACTTCGGGGTGATACCGATGAACAGCTCGAAGTTGATGCCAGGCATGGGGCGCGAGAGTACCGAGAGGTAATCTTCATTGAAAAGGTTGTTGACAGCGAATTTCAACTGCACGTCCACCGGTTTGAAAAAGAGGTTTTTCTCCAAGGAGACGTTGCTCATGAAATATTCGGGCAGGTGTCCCGTCAGCGTATAGTCGTTGCTCGACATGGTGAAACGCTCCGAGTAGAACGCCCACTTGTAAAGGAACGCCCACGACCGCCACGACAACCGTCCTGTCAGCGAGGCGGAATGCTCCGGCACGTAGGGTAACTGTTTGCCCACCGACTGGTCAGCAGGTGACATTTTCTCGCCCTCGTTGATAGAGGGTGTCCACGAATAGGAACCGTTCAGGTCAATGAGCCAATCCTTTGCCGGCTGCACGGCCAGGTTCGCCTTGACCTCGATGCCGTAGGCGTGTACCTTCTTCACGTTGCGGGGCGAGAAGAAGCCTTTGGTCGTCGGCAACCATATGATCCAGTCGTCGATGTAGGAGTCGAACCAGTTTGCACCGCCGCTCAACTTATAGATACCCGGCTTGCCGACCTCGAAACTGACGCCCGCGTCATAGGTAAAGCCTTGTTCGTTTTTCAGGTCGGGGTTGCCGCCAGGCAGGAAATAGAGGTCGTTGAGCGTCGGGAACCGGTAGTTGCGTGAGACGGAGGCTTTGGCGACGATGTTGCCGCGGCGGGAAATCACGCCGTCCACAAAGAACGCCGGAATAAGCGGTGCCCATCGGTCACCGTACATCTCCTCACGCAGTACCATCGACATGCCCAACCGGTCTATCGGCTGCCATTTGGCGGATACGGAGCCGGAGAGTTCCACACGGCCCTTGTCATATCCAACAATCGCCTTGTTGCCGTCTTGTAAGATGATGTTCTTGTCCTCGCTGCGTACCAGATGCTGGTACGCCGACACGTTGGCAGAAAGGAACCACCGCTTCGACGGGCTGTATTCGCCCTCCGCCTGCCCGTAGAAGGTATTCACCTTGCTGCGGGAGCGGGTCATCGACGCCCAGTTGCCGGGTGCCACCTCCCGCTTGTAATCGTAGGCCATCCACGTGTGGATATAGCCGCCTTTCACGCCGACCTTCCAATTGCTTTTCATGTGATCCCACGAAAGGATGCCGCGAAATGTCTGTTCGCGCTGGCGGTTCTCGAAGTCGGTCGCATCGCCATAGTCGGTGGTCAGCATCGGAAGTTCCCGGTTGGAGTTTATATACCAGGCGTTCAGCCCCAGTTTGTCGCCTTTGCGGGTATTGTAATAGACTTCCTGAAGCAGGTGCAGGTCCTTGAACGCCCCGGAGCGGTTGCGCTCCACGGGGTGGTACTGTCCGATGATGTTCTTGTCCTCGTCGTAAATATTGATTTTTTTGTCGTGGTTGGTGTATTTATAGTCGTTGGGAGACGAAGAGTAAACGGCACGGGTAGAGATACTCCACCGGTCACTGCCATAGGTGAAGCGGGCGAACTCGTCGAAAGTCTTGAACGAGCCTATGCCCTGCACGTACTGGGCATTGAAACCCTCGGCGACTTCGGAAGTCGTGCCAAGCTTGACCTGACCGCCCAGTCCACCGCCTGTTTCGTTCACTGACGAAGTGCCGTGCAGCAATGATGCCTGGTCAATGAAATAGGACGGGATGGTGGAAAAGTCGGTCATGCCGAGCATGGGGTTGTTGATGCGCATCCCGTTCCATGTTACCTGCGTGTGCGAGGGCGACGTGCCGCGAAAGGCGACGGTCGAGAGTGTGGCGCGACCGTAACTCTTGACGAATACCGACGAGTTGAACGTCAGGATGTCGGCCATCGAGAGGGCGATGTTCTCTTTCAGTGCGAGCGAATCGAACTTCGTCTTCTGCACGCCGATTTCTTTCATCGGTCGATGTCCGATGACCGTGACTTCCGGTATGGTAAGATGCCAGGCCGACCGCTTTTTGCTTTCCGTCTGCTGCGCGAAGAGTGCCGTGGGGAGACATGCCGCCAAAGCGAAGAACAGATATAGTCTTTTCATATTGCCTCCTTTCTTATTTCCAACAAAATGCACCGGGGATAATCCCGACATAAAATTCATCTATCAATTTCCCTTCGGGCGAGTAGCGGTAAATCATACCCTGCTGCTGGTAGTCGATGGCATCGGCGATATACACCTCTCCGTTGGCGGGGTTTACCGTCAGTCCGTAATACAGCGTGTTCTGGTACTCAAGGAACGGGCGGACAGGGATACGGTTTGCCGTCACGTCCATCTGCCAGACATCGCGGTTGAGCCAGTAGAGCTTCGTCCCGTCGCCGTTCAGTTGCACCTCGCTTGGCCAGTCACCCAACTTGAACTTGAACTGCTTCTCCACAGTGAAGGTCTCGGCGTCGATGCGGTAGAGCGAGGGGGCTTCGTAACCGTAGGGGCTGCCCTCGTAGCCGCCGTCTGTAATCGTCCACATTTTGTTGTTGCAGTCCATGACCAGCGATGTCGGTTGTATGCCGACCTTCAGTTCATCGACAACTCGGTCCGTCTCGGTGTCGATTTTGATGATGCGGTTTTGGTAACTCCAGCAGTTGCAATAGACGTATTTGCCGTATTGCACCATCTGTTCGGTGGAGCCGCTCTCCATCGTCATGTCCGGCACTTGAATGTAGCCGGTAATTTCATATTTCTTCGGGTTAATGATGAAAATGCGGTTGTCCCACAGTTGGGTGACATAGGCCTTTTCATCGCTTAGGAAATGGATGTAGCGCGGCGAGGTCAGGTTTTCGATGCGTCCTACCTCCTTGAAGGTGTTCAGGTCGATGGCGAAAATCACATGGGAGTTGTTCACCACGACCCAGCCCTTGTTGTCGTGGATGGTCATCGACTGTGCCACGTCGCCGAGTTTCATGCCGTTGGCACGGAAGAAGATTTCGTTCTGCACTTGTTTGGTCGCCGGGTCGTAATAGGACAAGGTAGCATTGCCGTACTGGAAGTTGCCCTCGTTGGTGATGAACAGTCCGGCTCCCGTAGCATTGAAATCCTCCACGGCATCGCCGTAGTCCCACTTCATGCAGGATGTCAAGGATAGTGTCACTCCGACAACTACGCTCCATAGCAGATATTTCAATTGGTGATAGGTCATACCGTTATTTTTATAGTTAATCCCCGGCAACTTACCTTACGGTAAGCATACCGAGGATTGGCAGAAAATTTATTGTTTGATTATCTATTCGGCAGGCTTGTACTTCCCGTCTTTCATGTCTTGGTAGGTGGGATTGTATTTGCAGCCACTTACAATCCAATTTGGTTCAGTAATCTGATTATCCCTGATAAAAGCCTCAAACATAGAAAAATCAGAAAAAGCAGTAAGCCTAACGAGATTTACTCCTGATAAACTTTTAAGTTTCGGCATATCAAAAGATGTTAGCTTGGAAGCTGCATCTGCACTTAAAGAGCCAGCTATAGTAACTAATTCAGGGCATGAGAAAGCGGAAAATCCATGAATCGTTATTCCGCTCCCCCCAACTTTTTCAAGCACAGGAAAAAGCTCATAAGTGGTTGTAGAACGAATATCTAATCCGCCATATGGAAGGTTGTTGGTTGACCACTTACCTTCTTTTGCATATGATGGATTTGAATTGCAACAAATCGATTTTAAATTACTAAAATTATGAATCATATTAGGGGTATTAAGCGTCCCCTCCATAAAAAATTGACCGCCTATTTTTTCAAGTTTCGAAAATTCTAAGTTCGATACCATCATGCTAATTTTGAGATGCATATAGCCGTCAACAAATTTAAGATTATTTGCAATGATGCCAGATTTCATCCCCGCACCAAAATAAAAGTCACCGTGTACCTCTTCAATTGGAAGAGTAAAAACTTTTTTGTCTGGTGTTGTGTATGATAATTTTTTTACCTTTTTAAAATTGAAATCAACATAGTTATTTGCCCAAGCATCAATATCAACAGAAACATTCGAAAGATCATCTTTCGTTATAAGTTTTTGCAATTTCTTACATTCCGAGATGCGTATAATGGATTCTTCTGAATCTTTAGCAGAAAAAACAGCATCACTAATATCTATAGGTGAAGAACAATTTATTAGCTTCTCTAATTTTAACGATCCTATTCTTTTTAAACTTTTAAGATTTGATAATGACGAAAGTTCATCGAAATAACAAATTGAAAGAATGCCTGTTACGGTTGCCAAATTCGACATTTCATCAAGATTAGTAAGAGAAACATTTCCTGTAGTAGAAAACAAATCTCCTTGAATATAGTTCGAAATAATCAAACAATCTCCATTAATAACAGAAAGTTTGGGCATTGATAATTTTTCAAACTCGATAGGCAAAGATGAAAAATTGATACTTCCTGTTTCAATAAGCTCCGGGAAAGAGATAGATTTTAAAGTCGATATCTCATTAATGCTCAACGAATTTTTAACAGTCTGTACTTTGGGAAATACCAATGTGCTAATTACACCTTTGCCCATACCGAAAATGTTTAATACCCCTCCGACGTTTATCAGTTCGGGCATTTGAAGCGTTGTCAATGTGGACGAACTAATAACAAAATCACCCTCAATTGCTTTTAGCAAATCAAATTGAACGAATTTTACTCCATTGTTGTACACATGGATATTGCCCGTTACCTCGTTCAATTTGGTCATGGAGACCATCTCCAGCGTTTCGTTCGCAGCCAGGTTCTCCTCCGAACCAATCGACAAGCCGCCGATTTTGGTAATGTTGTCCAAACCGGTCAGCGTTCCACCCGTATAACTGTTGCGGATGATGATATTCCCTTCGATTTCTTTCAACATTCCGAGGGCTGAAATATCTTTAATTTCTTCGGCATTATCACTGTCGGAACCGATAACCAAATCGCCTTTTATAATAGATGTTCCGGTAGCCGCAAATGATACGATTTCCGCCGGAGTTTTCAATTCGACGTTGCCTTTGCTACGGATTTCATCCTTGATAACCAAATAAGTATAATCATGCGCCTGGCCGTTAAAGGAGGTAATGCGGAATGTGCGCTCCGTATCCCAGTCGGTGATTGTTGCTGGGTCAGGCATGATTTTGGCGGAAGGGGTAAACTCGACTGTTGCGGATGCCCCGTTCAGCGACACGGTATAAGGGACGGTCACGGTGATGGTGTCTGATGCTATAACGGCGGAATAAGTTTCTCCTGCAACCGACACGGTCACTTTCGTTATGAAATTATCGTCGGCATCTGCCGGGATATCCTCTTTTTCAGAACATGAGTATAATGCTATGACCGAAAGGAATGCAATAAAAATTTGTTTGAGTTTCATCATTTATCATTTTATTTGTTCATATTTAAATCTTGGAACGAAAATACTTCGGTAGAGATTTCTCCTAAAACGCCGCTTTTAGCCAAGGCTCCATTCTGAACTTTTATGAAGTCAATGTATTGAAGATCTACCGGAGAGCCATCGTGATACATGGCATTAGATATCTTGAATCCGTTTTTCTGTCCAGAACCGTCATACGAATCACCAGCCAACATATCGGAACCGCAATTATCCACATACCCCCAGTCATAAGGAGAGTTACTCCAGTAACCTGTGGTTGGACTTTGTGAATTGCGTGGCAATAGTCGAGTACCGTACAAAGTGTAGGAGTCGGCCGTAATCCACAACGGATAGTAGTAAGGTTGCGTGTGGTAGGCATTGAAATCGACCCAGCCAGTGTTTCCCAAATTGTCAATCCAATAAGTGTGTGATCCATTCGAGGTCGGTCGGAAATAGGTTACCTCATAATCTTGAATGGTGGTAGGCTTCCCTGTTTCGCTGCCCCGCAGTTCGTACCACTCATCATCGGGAAGTCCATTGCCGTTGACATCCTGCATAACCCAAACAATGCCGGGTTCATTGGAAGAATCAAAGGCATTGCCCTGAATAGCAAAATCATATCCGCCCTTATTCTGAATGCTGTGGTCAAACCCTACTATGATGTAACCGCCAAAGGAGCCGAGAGATACATAATTTTGCTTGGCAATACGCTTGGAAGCATATTCGACAGCCGCTTCCCGGGTCGATTCGCTACCGGTAAAACCGCCAGTATTGGTTTCGTTGATGAATTGTCCGGGAGCCGGCGTATATTCATACACTCTGTTGGAATAGGCTGAACTCGCACCTGAAGCGGCGCGATATCCGGAGGCTTCCGACCCGTTCACGCAAACTACGGTGACGGCGGATTCCACGGATATGCCATTTTGCATTTCGGTGACAGAGACGGTTATCCGGTATTCTCCGGCGAACGAAGGGGTGAACTTATATACCCGACCGGTTTCACCCTCCACGGGCTTACCGTCTACGCTCCAGCGGTATTGCGGATTCTCGAAATAGTCCAGCAATGGACGCAAGAACACCGGTCGCCCGACAAACGTATAGCGTGTGGAAACAGACTGCTCATAAGACGGGGCAGGGAAAACAACCTTATAGGGCATATTCTCGACCACCTCTATCTCCAACTCTTTCTTGGTTTCACCATCCTCGTTGGATGCTGTTATGGTAATCGGAAAAACTCCGACCTGATTTTCCTTAAACGTGTAGGTCGTATCGGTGGATACCACAACCCCGGCACGCACCCATTCCACCTTGAAACCGGCAAGGTCGCGATGGGCAATCACGGCAGTCAGGGTATTCTCTACACCTTTTTGTACTTTCAATCCTTTGGCCGGCACGTACAGATTGATGGCCGGGGGCAACAAATCCCTCACTTCCACTTTCACCTCTTCTTCGGCATGACCGTTTTCGTTGTCTACCCGCAGCGTAATATAGACCTCCCCCGATTCATCCCACGTGTATTTCAGGGTCGGGTCTGTGGAAATCAGTTTCCCCTCTATGGTCCAGGCAAACAAGGCATGGTCTGCGTATTGGTAAGTCGGTGCGATGACCAGTTCCCGACCAATCTTGACTGCATAGATACCGTCTTCACTATCAAGCTCAATCACTGGGGCTTGTCCGGATTCTGCAACGATAACTTCATCCCGATTACAAGATATGAATAATACAGCGAGTGTAAAAAAACAAATTAAATTTTTGATCATTATGGATACAAGCTGGTCGGATTAAATAACAACCACCCTTCCAAGTTTAAATTTCCTTGGAAGGGGTAGTTATAAAATTAGTTTTCAAAAACAATATCATCAATACAAAGGTATGCAGGGGTATTTAAGCCATACTCTCCTGTGTCGGAACCTGAAAAGTTAAATTTCACAAATCCTACTCCAGCTTGATTAATAGGCCAATATGTCCATGTAGTAACGGGATTTTCGTTCTTCCCATTTCTATAATCGGCTAATACCTTGGTGTATGTAGCTAACTTATTACCAGCAAAATCATAACATTCAAGTTCAACTTGGAAATACCCGATATGTTTTCCGCTTGCATCAACTTGTGCTGACAACGGAGTAGCTACTCCGGATGCGCCGAATTTATTACCATGCATGATTACACCATAGGTATATGATGAATTACAGAACCATAAACCTTTTAGAGTATATTCGCCTGTTAAATAGAATTCGGGCTGAGCCATCCATTCGGTATTATACTCATCAGAATAACCATAAACAACAGCAAAATTATTTCCGCTGTGACCTGCACCTTCGTTAGAACCATTAACAGAAGTCGTATCATAAACACTCATTTGATTGTTATAGGAATACCACCAATCAGTCGGTATGGTATCACCGGTAATCGTAATTCCTTCGGCGGAAGATGGATTGGTACGGTAATTCCATTTAGACAATGCTAATCCACCACAAGAGAAATTGTTGAATGTTCCATAATTATTAGTCACTGTGTTAATCTCTGACATGAACATTCCATCTGGATCGTCAATTTCTTTTACTTGGGTATACGAACCCACATTTCCATAATAATTAGCGCCATAGGATGTCGGCATTGCCATCATTGATGAGGAAAAATCATCAAACGTAATGGTATAAGAACCATCGGGGTTAGGTGTCGCGCGGGTTTGAATCGCACTTTCCTCATACGAAGCAAGGAAGTCATCGTCGGACGAACATCCTGTGAACACTGCGGCAGCCATTGATACAACGGCCATTGCCAAGAATTTAAGATTCTTTTTCATAACTCAATTATTAAAAGTTAAACAAAAAGTTTAATTACACATTCGTTTTCCTTACGATAGATTTGCAACGAATGAGAAATCGGTTATCAAAAAGAATACAGGTGGTCTTTGGATGAGCCTCTGTTCATTTTGATCTAATGCCAATATCCCGTGGTCACTAAATCATATCTCATCAAGCAGGTCTTCTGGCTCATCCCGCTTATCGCGCCTTCCCAGCTTTCACCAGTGGCAAAGAGTGCGATAAACTTTAATAGGACTTACAGCTGCGAGTACAGCTCCGGATTTTCACCGGGATTCCCTTTTAATTCCATTCGACGCTTCGATTGGAAACTTGACTGGTGCAAAGTTAATGGTTATTTTTTAATCTCGTTTCTTTTTCCCTGATTTTTATTCCAAGAAAGGATTCTTTTATGGCGTGAATTGTATTTTTATATTAACCAGACATTTATAACAACTACAAATAGTCCTTTCCCTTATGAATAATAGCGTTTCTCAATTATGATCTTTTCTCATCTCACGTCGGCACACTCGTCGGAGAGATTTTTTATGCAAAGGTACAGCGTCCGATCGGTCGTCAAGTACCGCTTTCGCTAACGGTTTCCGGATATTACGGCAGCCTTCCGCAAATCGAAGATGGGCTTTTAGCCCCCGTCTCGTTGCAGGACAAAGCCAGTCGAACCGGATTTTGTTCTTACACTCGGCGGTTGGGTATTCCGTTCCATCCCGTACACTGTTTACTTGCCTTATCCGTCCTTTTCCCGCTGTCAATCCTGCATAAAAATCATTCCCCGACGAGAAGCCGATAGAGCTTCAAGATAAGGGAAATAAAAAGTTTAATAAATTAAAAATTACAATTATGCACAGCAGGATTTTTCAAATTTCAACGGAACCGATAGACAAAGAAAACTATCTGAATGAGGACACACTTCAGCAAGGGGACGGGAGTTTCTATGACTATTGTTCAGAAATAGACGAGGAAGACCGTAAAGAGGATATTGCCAATTTGGTCAATCATGCCTTGCCCGGAGGTATGTTCGAGCTTATATCCGATGACACCATGCGTTACAATGGTGGAATAGAGCAATGGAAAGAAGAGTATGTCGCCAATATCAAAAAGAGAGCGGATGCTCTTACGGTAGATAATATGTTGAAATGGAGTTCGACCTATTACCTCAAGCAAGCCATAGAAAACCCATTGGACACAGCTTATCATTTTTATTTGGATGGCGACGGCTGCCAGTCTTTTGCCGAAAAGTCCTTTGCGTTTATGGAGTTCGCTTGTACCCTTGAAGTGGGAACGATACTCTACATCGGAGGAGTTGTTGATTACCACTTCTGATGTTTGTCTGAAACATTGGCAACCACCCGCCTCAAAAGCGGGTGGTAACTCTCTTTTTTGCACAGGCTCCCCGGTTACTTTTATAAATATGCTCTGCAGAGCTTCCGCCACCGGTTTCACTGCCGGTATATTCCTGTTTTAAGGGTATAATCCCTTCACAGCCCCGACATACGCCGCAGGTCTGTTTTCAAATGCAAAGGTACGGTGGACGAACATGGTTCAAGTGCCGCTATCGCTACCTGAAATGAAATTTGACGACAACTTTCCGTAATCGGAGATAACGGCATTTCATAAAATTTCATCGCAGGTTCCTTGTCCGTCGTTCTTGCATCCCCCGTTTGGAACGCACATGAAAACACCCCCTTTGGGCGAAGTCAGAAGACTTCAAGAAAAGGGGAATAAAAAAATCAATAAATCAAAAGACAATGAGCAAGTACGATTTCATCGAGCAAGGCAACCTTCTTTTTTGGCACACTGCCGACAATGATGTAGAATGCAGAATTATCTCAACTCCCGAAAAAGTGGATAGTGACAGCATCATCTTAATCTCAACAGGCTCTTCCGAAACGGAGGTTTTGGCATCGGAGCTATTACCTATTGGCTCATCGAGAAGCCACAAAGAGGAGTTTATGCACTGGAAGAAAGAGCGTGAAGCCGAGGGCATGGAGTTTTTCGACCGTCTTTCCGAAGTCATGGAAACAGACAGTGATTTGGCTGTTGGCGACATGGTGGCATTTACCAATGATTACGGGGTAGTATTCGGCCCCAAAGAGGTACTGGCTTTCCGAAAGCCTTGGAATGGCGGTAGGTGCGTATATATCGACAGCGATGCCTATTGGTTTCCCGACCGCCCCGAACAGCTTACCATCCTAAGCAAAGGAGGTGCGGAATGACAACAAACGGCATACTCAAACGACTTTGCCGCAATATTATCGCAGGTCGTTTCAACTGGCTGAAATACAGCACACCACAATCTTACTTCGGTTGGGAAATTTGCGTTACCCCTCTGCATTGCTCTTACGGACAGATAGGCTATTCCGTTCATTTCCCTTATACCAATATGCCGAAAGTGGAATACGATTGGGAAATGGGCAAACTGACCATTAACGGTGAGAAGTGGAAAAGTTATTTGCGGAACGAATAATAATAAATAAAAATATCAATATGGCACAGAATTTTTATACCAAATGGCAGGACGCTATACTTGCAGATGCAGGAGGCTATGTTTCAAAAGAGTATCGCAGGTTTCAAACAGCATTGGTGCGTAAGATTTCCAAATACGCAACGGCGGTCGGTGCACAGGTGGCATCCAAATTAAAAGGACATTATGATACCTCATGTTTCATCGAGCGCAACGGCAAGTTCGTTTACATCAATCACTCTTCCACGTTGGCTCGGATGGGTAGCGGCGTAAGAGTTGAACTTGATTCGTTTCTGATACGGACAGCCCAACACGCAAAAGACTACAGAGGAGGATATAACCAATATTGTGACATAGCAAATTTGCAGTCCATGATGGATGATTTACTGAAAGAATAAAAAACCGAAAACAAGAAAAGATGCGGAGCTAACCGGTTCCGCATCTTTTTCTTTCCATCCTTACCGGCGCATACCGCCACCGTATTCTGCCTCTTGTAGTTCTGCCCGATACTCTTCCAGTTCGTTCAGCTTCTCGTTCACGGCTTGCAGGTTGGCATCCAACCCGATATTGTGGTCGTAAGGGAAACGATGCTGCGCGACCAGCCCGGCATTGGTGGGCTGCCCGACATCAAGCGTATCGGATTCCTTGTTATATTCGACATACAGCACGTCGCCGTTCGGCATCTCGAAGGCCGGAATCTTTTGATGCGCCAAAGCGGAGAACTGTTCCACCGCCATCTCCCTGGCAACCTCTTTTATCGTCTCTCCGGCAATATCGACACCGTAACGCCGGATATGGTCGCGGATTTCCTGATCCGTGAATTTCAACATCACCTCGTAGGTTCCCCCGACACTCCCGTTGTACACGACAGCGAAATTCTCATCCTCGGCAATAAGGCTGTCTCCCTTGTTGTTCGTGGCCGATAAATAAGTATGCTGTTCGTTGATGCCGTTGCCGTCGTAATACTCCTTGGCAAGCGTCAGCAATCCCTCGTAATCGCCTTTCTCCCTGAGTTCATCAAGCGGCCTCGTGTCATCCGAAAATTGAAGATACGCGACAGAGGAATAAAATGTCTTCTCCTTTGCAGCGGCTCCGTTTTCCTGCTTCTCGCCGACATTTTGTTCCAGTTCTTGCGCTATCTTATCCACCTTCTGGGTAATTATCGAGGTTGCCCTTTTCACATCCAGAAGCGTTGTTTTGATGAATTGCGGCGATTCCTTCAGCTCATCGAGCCATCCTTTGAGGTATGCACAACTGTCTTCCTTGATATACTTGGTCATGCCGTAACGCTGTGCGACCAGTGCGCTTCCTAACTCCGCCACCAGTTCCTCTCGGGCATATTCAGGAGAACCGAAAGCTGTCGGTTTGAACCTGTCGAGTACGTTTTCCGCTCCTGTCGAGTGCGTCATCTCATGGAACAGCGTCCCATAGAACGATTCTCCCGATTTGAATTGTTCCTTTTCCGGCACGATGATTTCATTCTTCGTGATGGAATAGTAGGCGTCATTCTGATATTTCGGCGTAATCGGACAAATCCACAGGTTATCCCTTATCATCGTATCGACTGGGGCAAAACTGAAATGCTCGCCCTCCTCGATTGCCGGACGCGAGTTTTCCTGCTCCAATTTTTGCCACAGCTCCGGTCTCGCTTCCTGCAAATTAGTCTGCGCGACATTGAACACGCGAAATACCTGCATCTTCGGATAGACATTGTATTGTTCCTTTTCTTCATCGGAGAGTTTCTTGTAATCGTCATACTTGATTTTCTCCTTGGTTTCCTTGTGGATGCAGGTGAACGTGGTGAGCATGACCGGAAAGGACTTCTCGCCACGAAGCACGGAGACACGCGGCAGTTCCTCTCCATCCTTGCCGGGCTTATTGAGCTTCTGGACACAATCGAACGTGCAGAAACGGGGAATCTTATACCCTTCTTTCTCGCAGTGCAGAAGCAGCATAAAAGCGTTCATCCCGTTGTACTCGCGCCCGTGAAGGTTGCGGGGCCACTGCAACGCACCCTCGGTAAACCAAGGCTTTTTCCAGTCCTTTTGAATGCCCTCGATTTTCTCGATCATCATTTCGGCGAACAGGTCAAGAGCCTTGTCCTCGCTGTTCGGTCCGTCGGCATTCTTCTTTCTGTAACCGGCCATAACCCTTATTGATTATAGTTAGACGAATCCGCCACATATTGCGTCAGTTCCTCCACCTTGCAGGAAAGGTTGATTTTCCCGTTGTGTGCCGACAGGTTCATTTCACCTTTGGCATCCACCTTTACACCCGGCTGCAACCACGCTTCGCGCTCCTTACCGAAACAGAAGAAGCGCACCCACTGGTACTCGAAGCCGTCATCGACCTTCTCTGCGCTAAACGCCGAGAACACCGTATAAGGCTGGTCTTTCTTATCCCTTTTTTCCTCGATGTTCTGGCCGACCTTACCACGAAACACCAGCTCGCCCTTGACGCAATCCGCATCATCCGTAGCGGCATTGCAGATTTCATCGGCGAACAGGTTGAAATATAGCTTGTCGCCCCGGCGTTTGAGATACATCGTACCCCTCACTTCTACACGGGAGCCGTTCCGATAACCGGCGGCTTCCTCCTGACAGCCCTCCTTGCGGACATCCACCTCGATAGTGTACCCGCCACCCGTCGCCGGAATCTGTACCCGGAGCGGAAACACCAGAAATTCTTTCTCTTCTTTGTTCTTGCGAACCGACGCATCGCGGCCGATAACGCCGCATACCGTAACATTACATTTAATCATCTGTTTTTTGTCTTTAATGATACATGGATCATCCGGACAAGTGATACATGGGTTGATTGATGTTGAACTGTTGTAGGGTGCGGTCAGTCGGGTGCGCGTATCATCGCCCAGACCATCCATCCGGCGATGGCTAATTGCACGCCCACGACAACGAGCGTCCCGATCCATCCCAACAGTAGGTAGCAGAACCGGAGGTGCAACGCAAGGAGGGAAACTCCCGCCAGACACTTGCATAGCTGTATCATCACGCATTTTATCATATCACCATGCCTTTATCTTCGCAGGTTTTCCGTTTGTCCCTGTTGCCGGGACATCCCTTGCTCGAAATTCTGTGAGGCTGCTTCCGACAGGATAACCGTATTCAGCATACCGGTTACACGCATCTGTTTGGCCTCTTCCGTGAGTGTACCGTTGTTCAACGTGGCAGACAACCGGTTCAGCTCGGAAGCGGTCAACTCCCGCGAGACACGCAGTTCCCCGTTGTCCGCTTTCAGAATGGCCTTGCCGTTCTCGCCGATAGTCAGGTCGCAGTTCTTCATATTCGGCAACAACGGCTTCAGGTCGATGGTACGAAGATCCATCGCGGCGGATATCATCGCCTTCTGTTCCTCTTCGTTCCGGTTGTCAATCTGTGTGGCCAGCAGCATCAGGGAGGCGAAAGCGGTCATCGCCATCTCCACAATCGGGTCGTTGCATCCCGACATTCCCACACCGCTATCCTCCGACGAAAGGAGTTTTTTCATCCATCCGTCTGGCGAAAGGTTCTTTTCAGGCACGGTATCTTCCGCCGCCTTGTATTTGGCGAGCAGGTCATTCCCGTTGTGCAGCATTTGCAATTTGATATGTCCTTTCTGTGCAATTTCAGCCAGATACGCCGCAGGGTCTATATCCCGTTTCGTCCCGTCGGCATAGATATTCTTCACACCGAAATGCAGATGTTCCCCAGTCGTCCGTGTTCCCGTATTGCCTGATGTGCCAAGCCGTCCGCCGGCCTGTACCGTATCGCCGACCTTGACGGAAATCTCCTTGAGGTGCATATAGATACATTGTACCTTGCTGCCGTCCGTCCGGGTATATTCCACCGTCAGCGACTTGCCGCTGGGCGTATTCTTGTTCTGGTTTACCGCCACGACCTTGCCGCCGTTCTCCGTAGCCAGTACCGCATCGCCTTTGCAACGTATATCCACGCCCTTGTGCATCTGTTGCTTTGTGCCGTCCAACGGGTCTTGCCGTGTTCCGAACGGAGAGGTAATGAACAGAAATTCCTCCCGTTCCACCGGGAACGAATACCCCGTTCCATGTTCCGCACTCTCGGAAGTCTGGAGCGGATTGTGTTCCACCCCGAACTGCCTGCCTTGTGCCGCCATCTCCTGCATCACCTGCCTGTCATACTGCTGCAAGCCGTTCTGCTCAATGATTTTTTGCAGGTTCTCGGCATACTTGCCGCCTGTGGCGTAACCGGCTTTCTCAATGCTTTGTGCCCAGCCCTTGTAATCGTCCGGGGAGAGTTTGAAGCAACCGGCATAGCGGCTGTTCTCCTTCAAAAAGCGGGAGTGATGCTCGTATGAATCACCCACGCTGTCATAACTGCAGAACTTTTCATTCGGCTTATCATCGGTGTAGATTCCGTATTTGCCGCCTCCGGCAATCCACGAGGGTGTCGCCTTGATGCCGAAATGGTTGTTCTCGTTCCTCGCCAGACGGCTCTGTCCGTTGCTGCTTTCCAGTATGCCTTGCGCCAATGTGACGGAAGCCGGAATGCCATACCTTCGCATCTGTTCCATCGCATACTCCGCGTACTGTTGTGCATATTCTTGATTCTTGATCATAATCGTCACTCCTTATCTATGAATACCCCTATGTGTTTCCTGCTCGTCCTGCCGTTTATCCTGTAGCTCTATCTCACTGATGGCGATACGCTCACCGGCACGGACAAGTTTGGGCAGATAGCTGTCCAGTTGCGTCCTTGGGAACTCTGCGAAAGTCGAAAATCCACGTTCCGGATATTTCTTCATCGTAATCCCCAATATATCAGCTCCCTTTGCCGCATCCTCATTATAAAGCCGGTACACTTCTCCTGCACGAATCAGATACAGGGCGTCGGGATGCTTTTCCTTGAGGTTGTCCCAAAACTGCCGTTTCGGAGACATATTTTCATCATTCGTCTCTTCCGACCGATTTTCCGCCACCGTCTCATTCTGTTGCTGTACCTGCTCTTCCGCTTTCTGTTCCCCGACGGATTGTCCCTTTTGCAGCACATCGGCAAACAGCGTGGCCGCCAAATGCCGCTTGTAGCCGTCCCGGTCTTCCGCCACCCACATCCGTTGCCACTGCTGTGGAGTGACGCTGCGGGGCTGCAGCTTTTGTCCGTCGATGGTTGCCACACACTGGATTCCATCCTGCCTGGTCTTGAAGATGGCAACATGCTGAATACGGTTCAGGTCAATCTCCGGCGTATCGCTGCCGAACAAATCCACTTTCAGGTCGGGCTTGACCTCCGCCAGTGCATAATACTTGTGCGCCAGCTCCATCCGTACCTTGTCGATGTTGTCCATCGCCTGCTTGAGCGTGGAGAAAAAACGGTTCACATACTCCTTGTCGGGATAGACGCTGTACCCCTCCTTGTTTTCCGGTTTGATATAGAGTGCCCAACGGTTCTTGTCGTCCTGAATCATCTGCACGGCATCGAACCCGACCTCATTCGCCCGTCTGACCGCCTCCGACACGTCCAGCGTGGAGAGCTTTTCCAACGTGTAGTTTCTTAACCGGGCCAGTGTCACCATTTTTTCATTGAAATAGCTGTCATCGGGTCTGTAGCCCAATGCACCGTCAGTATTATAGAAACGCACCTGCTCAATAGCCTCTTTCTGCAATGCCCGTTCGATACGTCCCTTGTTCATGCCGGGAATCTCGTTGTTCGCCTCGGTCGAAGCTCCTGCCGGCAAAATGACATCTGCCGATTTTGCCTCCCGGTCTATGACGAGGACGATGCTTTTCGCCGCTTTGTCCGGGTGCTGGCGGATTTCATTCGCCACAAAGTAATGCTTGGGCATCTGTTCCTGCATGGTCGTGGTCTGCCGTCTGTTTCGCAGGGTGGCGTACTCAATTTTCTCGCCCCGTTCCGCTTTTCGGATAACATCAAGCGCATTGTTCACGTCGCTTTCGAGAGCGTCCATCATACACGGGTTTTCCTTGAACTCCCGACACCAGTAATCCACCGTCTTCAGGCTTGCATCGGACAGACGCGCGGGCAGTCCCAGTTCCAGCATCTTGATACCCGAAGCCAGTTCCACGACCAACCTTTCATATTTTATCGCATCCTCTGACGGAGCCACGCCATTCTTCATGACCATGCCTTCACGGGCAAGCCGCTGTTGATGCCCTGTGGCACTCACGATCTGCCGCAAGGCTTCCTGCACATAATCGTGGTAATGCTCAAAATCCTTTTGACGCGGCATATAGACCGCATCTTTGTCCGTCTCGTAATGAGGAACTCCGCTACCATCCGAGCGCACGGGAACGAGGTTGTCCCGCATCTTCAGCAGGAAATCGTTGAACCGGGTGCGCAACCTGCGGTTGTCCGCCTCGGCATATCCTCTTTCCTGAACACTGCCGTCCTGCTTTATCGCATCCTCGTAAGCCGGCTTGTCAACGTAGGGCAACGTCGTCTGGTCGATATTGAAAAGCGTGCGGATCTCCCGGTTGTGGACACCCTTGAACTGTGCCTTATGCTCTTCGTCCAATTGGAGATAGGCGGTGCGGTCGATGGTTTCATTCGGGTTGTTCCGGTTGACATACTTGTTCCAGTTATAGAACAGGAACGGTACGCCCTGCTCATGCTCCCGCACCGCAGCACCCCGTGCCTTGGTTTCACTGTAAAGCGTGAACAGATTGGTCTTGCATCCGTTATTGTCCGAATGCAAGGCCATAAAAAGGGCATTGAACGGGCTGGCCGAGACCCCTTGCGGATAGAGCCGGGGAAATCCCTTGCCCGATACGTTGAGCCAATGGCCGCCGGCGTTCGATGCCCCGCCCAATGCGGCGGACAGCAGTTCCGCCTGCCTTGCTTCGGCCTTCTTTTCGATTTGCGACTTTTCTTTCATATCATCATGCTTTTATTATTCCTGGAATTATTGGATGCCCCGTGTGCGCACAATCGTCTCCCGCTGTCCGTCGTCGTAATTCTGCGAGGCGATATGGCGCAACTGGTCGCTCTTGGCAAGCACGGCGTTCGCCAGCGTATTCAGTGGCAATGCCCCTGCACGGTAAGCCTCCGCGACGGTCGGCGTGAGCTGGATGGTACAAGGCATACGGTCTATCGTGGCGATGAGCGTACTGCCTTGCAATACCGGATTCACGATACGGGGATTGAGCGGTTCGTCGGAATAGCGGCGGTACTGTTTGTCCGTATATTCGGCAGCGGACGGCATAGGTCGCCCCAACGCCTCGTGTCCCGCCTTGTTCAGCAGGTTTGCGCCGCCCAGACCGACAAGAAGCATCTTCAGCAGCGGGTTACGCACGAACAGACCGGCCACAATACTCGCTATCGGCAGCAGGTTGTCCCCAAAGCGCAACGATTGTGTCTTGCCGGTAAAAGCCCCCAACAGGATGTCGGGCAGCATAGCCATGACATATCCGAGGTTGCCCGTGATATCGCCCAATCCCTCTAATCCCAACGTACCGAGCAATCCGCTCCATCCGTTCGTGTTGGTCTGCACAGCTTCTCTCTCTTGCTTTTCTTCCTCACGTGGAATAACCACCTGCCGTTCCTCTTTCTCCACTTTTTCCCTCTGTTCCATTTCCGGCTGTGTTGACTCCTTTTTGGCAGTTACAGTCGTTGCATTCTTATATTTCTCCAAATGCTTCAAATAGGCTTCTTCCTGTCCGGGAGCGACGATGAGCGGCACATCCTTGTACCGTTCGGCACGTTCATTTTTCTTTTCATGGTGTCCGAGCATTTCGGACATTTGAAAAGGGGTAAACTTTGGTGCCTGCATCCACTCCAAAAAATTAAAGTTCATCACAGGTGTTTTTTTCTTCAACTGCTCGTTGGCCGCCACAATAAGCGCACTATCACCCGCCTGTACTGTTGCAGCCTCCTTACGGAAGTCCGTAAACACGTTCCGTTCGCTACCGAACACTCCTTTACTGATACATTGCTCCACAGAGAGCTTGGGCGACTTTTCAGGCTCGAAGTGTGAGGCAACGGCCGAGATAGCCACGTCCACCCCGACAAACTTCGCCAGTGTTGCCCACGACCCCACACCGCCCATCATGACGGTATCCGCCGTTGCGCCCAATACCCGACCCGCGCCTTTTTCCCATCCTTTCGGACGGTAGGCGGCTTCGCCCCGTGCCTCGATTTCCTCGGCCAGCGGCGAGCGGTTCAAGGTCTGCGAGAGTCCGAGCAGGCTTGATTCTGCGGCTTTGCGGATGATGTAGTCGGCTGACGATTTCGGCATTCGCTCCTTGACCAGCCGGTCGATCATCAGTTCCTCCACCCGGTAGTCCATATAGGCGTAGGCAAGGTCACCGCCCAATTGTTCCGACAGTTCGTCGTACCGTTCACGCCCGATTTCCCGCACGACGGTATCACGCCATTGCCCGGCCATGTATGCGAGGTCTTGCTGTATCTCCTTGGAGCCGGTAATCTCCGCCTTGCACATTCCGATGTAGTCCTCCGTCGTCTTCGAGTTCCATTCGCCCGTAACCTTGAGTACCTGGTACGGGTCGCCCATCGGCTGTGCCGCAGACGCCATTGCGCTGAGTATGCCGCCCAATGAGGTGGAATACTCCCTCATTTCCTCGCCCTGTTTCTTCGTGAGGAAAGTCTGCGTTTTCGACATGACGGGAGCGAGATGGCAATGGAAATAGTCGCTCACGAGGCGTTCCATTTCCGCGAATTGCCGGCTATATTTGATTCCATCCATATTGTGTACTATATATTTATCTGTTTCAATAACTGTTCTTTCGTCTGCTCGATGGCGTTGTGGTAAACCTCCATCTGCCGGGGAAAGAACTCTTCCAGCCATGCGTCCTTTTCGATGTTGTCCTGCATGAACCGTATCGCCTGCTCCCGTTCGATTTCGACGGATGTCTCGCCCTCTTCCCGGTTGTTGAACCATGCCTTGGTCCACCAGCGCACACCCGCCCGGTCGGGATAGACCGTGACAAGCCTCGGTATGTCGAAGCTCTGTATGTTGATGTCCAGTTCCGCCAACGGGTCTATGATGCCGCCATAGGTCAGGGCTTCGTCATGGAGTTTTTTTTTATGTCACTGCCCGCAGTGGAGAGGTACACATCATGCCGCAAGGCGAGGTAATGCAGGAAATCCGCAATAAGGAGGTTCTGCACCTTGCAGGCCAGCGGCATGGCCTTATGTCCCAGTCCGAGCGGATTGGCCATGCTCGGCATATTCTCGTAGAAATACTCCTTCATCGCGCCCACCGTGAAGATATGGCGTAGCGACTGCTCCGTATTTCGGGGCAAGGTGTATGCTCCATGCCGCAAATCCGCCATATAGTGCGGCAGGAAGCGTAGCATCAGTTCCTCTATCTCCCTTTTGTCCCGTTCATAATCGGTTCCCAGTTCCATCTCTACACCGGAGAGATAGTCTGTATCGTGTCCACCGGCCTGACGCATTGCCTGTATGTTCCCGTACAGCATCGTCAGGAACTCCAGCGGATTCAGTTCCTCACCCTTGAAGCGGACGGCCATGTACAGTTTGTCACCGCTCAAAGCTACCGTCTGTCCGGCCTTTACACGCTGTCCGAATTGGGCGAAGACATTGGACAGGTTTCCGTAAGTCACCTCATACTCCCCGTAGCGGATGGTCTGGCAGATGCCGTGTCCGGAATCGTTGCCCACGCCAGACACAATGCCGCTGGCGAGGGCGGAAAGCATATAGCACCGCACGTTGAAGTCAATGCCGTGATGAAAGAATTTCTCGCCCGTCGCCGGGTCGGTCTGTTCGCCGTAGCCGAGCGACAGCTCCACGTCTTTGCCCTGTTGTTCCTCGAAAGGCATACAATAACCGCTATCGGATTGCAGGATCATTTCTTCTGTATATTTCATGCTGTTTCCATTTTGATTCGTATTCTATCTTCTCATTCCTCCATGTGCCTGTTCCCCTGCCGAAAAGTCAGGTGTACGGGTGCGTTGCACGTTTTCTGTCTCCGGCGTGCGGAAGACACCAGCATTGTTGCCGATGAGCATCATGCCGAGAAATGCGCCGGCAATCTTGCCCAGCCAGCCGAAGCGTCCGAATATGAGGAACGCCGCCGCAACCAGTCCGGCAATACTCAATCCGGAGACGTTGCCGCTGCCAAGGTTGCGGAAAAAGTTGCCGAACATATCAAGACCTCCGCCACCGGAGGCTTGTCGCAAAAAGTTCGACACGCCGTTCAGTTTGTTGTCGATGCCGGTTACCGCACCACTGACCGAACTGACGGCTTCTCCTGCCTTGCCCGTCAGTTCACGCACGCCGTCCGCCGTGCATGCAATGGTATCCGTGACGGATTCGCCCACAACGGCATCGCTCACGATACGCACCACGCTTTTGTCGGTGGTCAGCTTCTCCCAGCCCACATAACCGACCGCGCCGCCGATGGTCGCCGTCTTGACGGCCTGACCCGCGCCACGCAAGGTCTGCGAAGGGTGCAGCACCGCTTTCCCCATACTTTTGCCGGTAGCCGCCGTTGCCGTACCGACACCTTTTGCGGCCTTGCCGCTATATTTCAATAGTGTACTCCAAACGCCCATACGTTGTCTGTTTTTAAGGTCTTACATTTCTTCCTATCTGCCGCCAGCGTCTTTTGGCGGCTTCCACGATATCCCGTTTGTCGGCTGCCGGGCGTGCCCCCTCGTCGATTTCACGCCAGATGTCGCCCATCGTCGTGTATTTCACCGCCTTGGTCAGCCGTTGCAGTTTCTTGTTCATCATCTTGAGCTTCGGACGGATACCGAACACGATTTCCATGCGCTCCTTCTCCGTCATTTTGTTGTCTGACAGGCACGCCATGCGGATGTCATTCACAATCTCCACGCTGTTCATAATCAGTTCCCGGTAAATGCGGTTCCGTTGCGTGGAGAGAGCAACGGCCAGCGCGTTGGGACTATTGCGGCTTACCTGTCTGGTAAAGTCTCCCATATTGTCCGTCAGCCTTGATATTTCGTGGTAAAAACCGTATATCTGCGCTGCGTAGCAGATTATCGACCGGAAAGAGTCCAAATAGTTGTTGAACTCCCGTTGCAGGTCGGTCGTGGCTTTCACTTCCTCTTTCGTCCACAGGTGTCCGGTGGTCTGCATCAGCATGACCTTCTCCTGGTTCTTCAGCTCCTTTTCCGCCTTGTCGGTATAGAGCAGGATCATCCCGGCAAGCACGGGGTCGTTCTGTGCCCGAACCTTGCCGATACCGATACACAGCAATAAGATGCCTATCCAAATCGTCCGTTTCATCATTCACCTGATTTTATCGTGCAAGGACGGCAGCCCTGCGCCAACGGGACATGGCCATCCGTGCCGCCTCTCCGTTGTTGCGGTCGAGCATCCCGGCCGTCACGTTGTTCCACACGTCATTGAGGGTATAGTACCGTATGCTCAGGTAGAGCAGGTGCAGCTTCCGGCTGAAAACCGAAAGTTTGTCGTTCAACGCCCACAAGGTCTTGCTGCGTTCCGCACCCGTGAGCATATTCTCTTTGCCGCCCTTGGCCACTGCGTCATTCAGGAGCGTGAAGACCGATACCAGTTCCGTTGCCGTCTCGATATACAGATTGTTCATGCTCATGGAGGCGATGATGCCCTGCGGGTTGTTTCGGATGGCGTTGCCCAATTTCCCTAACGTGAGAAAGATTCTCACGCCGTCGTTGTAGAGATGGGTGCAGGCTTTCAGCGATGAAGCGTAGCCGCTTACCGTCTTAAGATAACTGTTGTACTGCTTCTCCCATTTGTGGATGCGGTTAAACTCGGCGGCGATGCTGTTCTGCAACATAGCTGTCTTCGTCTGACCATTTATCTGTTTCTCTATTTGGTCATTGATAACCTCGTTGCCCTCGGCCAACGCCATCCATTCCAACGGATTGGACGCCGTGATTTGGGCTTTTGCCCAGTGTGGCATCAGGCAGAGGGCAAAAATGACCAGACTAATGATTCGTGATTTCATATATTCCCTTTTTTCGTTTGTTATACTCGACCCGTTCCCGGATAAGCGTTACCACATCGAAGTTGTGTCTGATGCCTACCAAATCAAGCCGGGGTGTATTCCTGTCCATCGAGAGGATGCGTACCGTCTTTAGGCCGCAAAGCTGCTGCATGAGGCTTTGGTGTTCCACAAAGTCCACGATACGATATTGTTCCATGTAGTCCGTCTTCCGGGACAGCACCCCATGCCTGCTGATAAGCTGCTCGCTACCGATGTGGTAGCGTGTCCGGCGCAGATAGATGAAACGGTACAGCAATGCCAAAGAAAGCAATGCGGCAACCGGTACGGCAAGAGCTGTCAGAGGCAGTCCCTCCATGCCACCGTACACCCATGCCGTACAGCACAATACGATTGCGGGCAGCTCGTCGATAACGAACTGTCCGGCGTGCGGTTGCAGCACGATACTTTGGAAATGTCCTGTGGGGGCATCGGTCATCATCGGCGAAAGTGTGTTTGTTGTTCCTCTTCCGGTGACTGTTCTCTCGCCTGTGTCTCATCGACCGTCTCTTCCTGTTTCTGCCCGGCCAAAAGCTGTTCGTTCCAGTCCTTGTTGGGATAGGTAGGCTGTTCACGGACAAAAGAGGCGTCATTCGCCTTGTCCAGACCGAGGAACTCCCGCAATCCTTCACGGAACTCCTTGTAATTTCCGTTCATGATATCCGTCTGTTCCCGTATGTCGTCCGGATGGCACAGGCCGCTCGAACGCATCGACATGGCTTCTTCCCATGCGGATTCATATTTCCCGTAGCTCGACCGCAAAGCGTCGGGCAGCAGGTCTATGTCTCCTTCATCGAGGTTCTTGCCATCAGCGACGGAATCCAGATAAGGCTTCCGCTCCGGTGTCTCCTCGATGGTGGAACGGACAGCCCGGTACATCTCCTGTTGCAGGTTCTTGGCAAACTCGATTCCCGCAAGGTCGGTATCGAAACAGATGTGTTGCTTGGCAGGAAGCGAGAGCGTGAGGACACCCCGCATCTGTTCCACCGTCGGGTTGCCGCCGGTAGATATGAAGACCGCTTTCCGCAAATCCTTGTCGTTTGCCTGATGAAGCTGGTAATAGGCCATCGCGTCGTAGGCACTCTCGAACCAGTAGATATGCTTGGCTTCGGTAAGCGTAGTTTTGGCTGGGCTGGCAATCCATAACCCTTGGCTCGAATTGCTCCCTTCCGCCTTCCCTTTATAACTGCCGCTGCCATCCATGCGAGGCCGTCCCCGCTCTTCCAGACCGACAACCTGTCCCGTATCTTTCGGAACAGTCAGCGGAAAGGCGAGGTTGGTGTATTTCATGCCGTCCTCACGATGCTTCGTCGCCAGACAGAAGTTCCGATGAAAGGCATACTGCGTGTAAAGGTCGATGCCCCGATGCTTGAAGAACGGATAGAACTTCTTTTGTGTCGCCCGATCCTGCGGATTGAACTGGTGAATGTCGTAATCCGCCATGTCAAACGGCTTCACATCCCGTTTAGGCTGGATAATCCGGATGTCCCGGTCAGCGACGGGATGGTTCAGCAACCGGTTACAGACAAGGTTTACCAGTCGGTCGGGAGACACGCCTGCACGGTATTCCGCGAAAAAATGCGGATGCTCCTTGATAAAGGAAATGATGTTATACGACTTCTGCTGTTGCGGTTTGAAACAGCATTTCCCTTGCTGCGTGACAATGAATTTGTCGTTGCGGATGCGCCGCCCCTCGCTGTCCAACCGGACATACGAGGGATAGCGCAGGCCGTCGCGCCGGTTCAGGTGATAGCCCGCGTCAATAAGCACGTCCTGAATGTTCAGCCTGCGCAGAAAATCGTCATAAGTCAGTTCGCCCTCTCTCATGGTTTACCTCCCCATTCTCATATCATTGATTTCACGGTTCATTTCCGCCTCGAAACAACGGATGGCTACATCCCTCGGCGTATCGACACCCGGTTTGAAATACGGGCGTGGCGGACCGCCGAAACGCTCGCCGTAGAACTCCAGGGCATGGCAGTGATGGTGGATGCCGTGCGCGACACCCGCCGCGACTACCGTACCTGCGGTGAGGGCGGCAAAGATTTTCGTGCCGAGACCCCGTTGTGCTTCCGGGCGTGTCTTCATGTCCACTTCGCTGAAAATCTTGGAAAAAAGTTTCATCCGGTGATAGTCATCCACTGCAAGGAACTTGTCGTAGTCCCGTTGGGTTATCTCATGGCTGATAGCCTGACCGTCGATAACGGCGGTCATCCTGTATTTCCCCTCGGTCTGTGCCGGTTGAACGACTATCTGGCTCACTTCGACTTCCCGCCCGTGTTTCTCTTCCCGATACCATCCCTTGTTTTCATTCAAAAACTGGAGGTCACGCCCGTCCACTGCCGCACCGATATTTCCCTGTACAGATTCCTCTTGCTGTTGCAGCGAGGTTTTCACTGGCATAAAAGCCTCTTGCTCCTGCCGTTGGCGTTGTTTCAAATCCTGCTGTACTTCGGGATGCAGACCGATAGCGATGCGTTGATCGCTGTTGAGAGCCTCCATCGTCACTTTGTCGGAAAAGTCAGCCCCGATAATGCCGTTCAGCAGTTCCAGACGTTTCTCTACGGGCTGCTCCTCGATGGGTGCGGCAACCAGTGTCCTCACTTCCTCTTCCGTCAGGTCATAGACCATATCGGCTTGGACGCTTTCCGACTGCACGGTCAGCGTCTGCTTTTCCGCATCCACGACAAGACCGTGCGAGGCAAGGCACTCCGCCCATTTCTCGTTGGAGAAATAGACCGGAGAGGCTATAAGCTCCTTGTACGGCCGTGCCGGTTCCTCGCTGCGTGGACGGCTGACCATCGGCGTGATAGCCGCCTGCAAGTCCTGCAGCACATCCCGTTGCTGTACGGGCTGCTCCTGTTGATGCCCCTTGTAATAGAATCCGTAACCGCCTGATTGCAACTCGCCGGGCTTCATGCGCCCGTCGGGACGTTCGGGTACGATGGACGGCCCCGGAAAGAACAGTTGACCGCCGACCCTGCGCAGGTGGAAGCCCCACTGGTTGCGTGGCGTCCAGCCGAGGAACGGCGGGGGCATTCCCATACGCCCCATGCGCCCGTACTCGCCGATGCCGATGCGGTAGCCGTGCAGCCCCATAGCCACACGACCGTTGGCATTGCGGGCATGGACGAAGTTCTTGGGCATATAGAAGTCCTTGCCCACGATGCTCGTCAGCACGTTGTAGGCCTTCTTGTTGGCAGTGTTCGTTCCCCAGTCCGTGAGTGCCAACATCTGACGTTCGGTGATCGGATAGACCAGCAGGGGCGAGTCATGTCCCTGCACGATCAGCCGATACCCTGCATCGTCAAGTGCAACATGGGCTTGAAGCCCGTTGCGCATCAGCATATCGCGCATTTCGGGCTGCAAGTCCATCTGCCGGGGATTGGTATTCGTTCGTATCGCCATAGTCTGATTGTTTTCGTTATGCGTCTCCGCTTTCCATTGCTGCCTCCAACTGTTCGTCCTTGAAGCGGACGAACTCGGCGGCGGATTCGTTGCCGACTGCAAGCCCTTTTTCCTCGCAGTAACGGGCGTATTCCTCCTGCCAGTCGGCGGAGAAATGATTGACGTAATCAAGCCAGCCGTATTCGCCGCTCTGCATCTTCCCGACAAGTACGTCTTCGGGATAATATTCGTTCTGTGCCATAATGTACGGATTGATGTTTTACTTATGGAGAGCTGTCGCACGATTGCGCTCGCCGCTCTTCTTCTGTTCGTTCCACAGCTCTTCGGTGTAGTCTTCCTCCGAAACGTAATCAAGGTTACCGTCATCGTCCATGACCCAGCAGCCGTAGCACCCGAAGGTGTATTTGTCCCACTCTCGCTTGGGTTGGTTGCGCCATTGCTGCGCGTCGCCCGAACAGATGCGGATGCCGGTCTTGGCATGAAGGTCGATGCCCACTGTGGCAGGCTCGCCGCCCACGACTACCGTCAGCGGCTCGCCGTGCTGCATCCCGTTTACCTCCACCGTACCGAGGCGCATGACCTCGGCCAGCACTTTCAGGTTGCGTGCGATGATGGGCGTGGGGACATACATCACCTGTTTCGTCTCGGCGTCAATCTGTACGAAAGCCTTGCTGCTCCGTCCGTCCGACATTTCCACATCGGCGACAATCGCCTTGCCGTCGAGCAACTGTTTCTGCTGTGCTTCGTCATACCGCTCCAGTGGAGAGGATTTCAGTGCCGGATAGAACACCACATCCACCTGACCGTCGTCCATGCGGATAAAGGCAAAGCGGCTGCGGCTCTCGATTTGCCCGCCATGCTCGTCAGTGACACGCACGGGAAGCACGGGAGAATGCCGGCCGTTGCAGATGTCTTCCAACACACGCATCGGCAAGTCCTCGATCATTTCCCTTGTAAGACCGAATCGTTCCAGTGTCGAAAAGGGTAATTCATCAAATTCAATCTGAACTTTTTTCATACTATATTCATATTATAAAATTGTACTATACAAAGATAGAGACATCTTATTATGACGGACAAAAATACAGCTATATAAATGGTTGTAATATGCTGTTTTTATCTTCATTAGTACAATTATCTAATCAAAATCGTACTAATAGACGCAAAATATCAAACCAATACAAGAAATGACGGTAGTTTGTTTCCGACATGAAAATTCCCGTTATAACTTTGCCGAATGAGAAAAATTCTACTGATAGCAATATCGGGTATTTCATTCTGCACGATGCCCGTTCAGGCGCAGTTCAACACGATTGCCAAGACACCAGAAAGATACAAGGTAGAAGCCTTGCAGGAGGGTATGAAAAAGCCGGAGCCGACACCCGAAAGCATGGCTCCTGCACAGGAGACTTCGACAAAACCTGCCGATGAAAGTAAGAAGTTGTGGATTGACCGTTATCTCAGTGTGTCTTATCCATTGCAGCGCATCAGAATTACATCGCCATACGGCTACCGGAAAGACCCGTTTACCGGGAAGAGGAAGTTCCACGGCGGTATCGACCTGCACGCACGGGGCGAGCAGGTATTGGCCATGATGGAGGGGGTGGTCGTCAAAGTGGGACAGGACAAGACGTCCGGCAAGTATGTGACACTGCGGCACGGAAATTACACCGTCAGCTATTGCCACCTTTCACGGGTGCTGGCCGCCAAGGGTACGGTAGTCCGTCCCCGCGATGCCGTCGGTATTACCGGCTCGACCGGACGAAGTACAGGCGAGCACTTGCACGTCACCTGCAAGCTAAATGGCAAGAATATCAATCCCTCGGTTCTCTTCGATTACATCAAATCCATGCAGCAGGAGTGTGTGTCGGCATTAGCTGGACTGTTATAGGGCTGTTAAGCCAACACCTCGTCCAGGTGACTGTAATTCAGAAGTTTGATTTCTCCAGCAGTATTTTCGAGTGTACCCGCATAGGCCACCGCCTTACCCAGTATGGTTTCTTTGACCCAGCCGTCCATCTGTTTCAACGCCTTCTCGAAGTCCGCATGGTAGGTCATCGCCGACTTGATTTCAATACCGTATAGCCCCGAATGTTTTTTCAACAGCAAATCGACCTCGTTCTGGTTCGAATCCCTGTAAAAATAGAGGTTGCTTTCCTTGCCTTGGTTATAACGCCGCTTCAAGGCTTCCGTTACGATGAAGTTCTCGAACAACGCCCCACGCATCTTGTCCCGTGCAAGCTGTTCCGGCGATTCGATGCCGAGCAGGTGACAGGCAAGCCCTGTATCCGTAAAATAGAGCTTGGGAGTTTTAGTCAGCCGTTTGCGTGTGTTCTCGAAATAGGGAGGTAGCAGGAAAACAATATAAGATGCCTGTAAGACGGACAGCCATGCCGTAACGGTATGTGAACTGACACCGATTTCGTTGGCCAGTTCAGAGGCTTTGAACAGCGATCCGATACGTCCGGCGCAAAGCCTGATGAATGTGTGGAACTGCATCATGTCCTTGATTTGTAGCAGGTCGCGCACGTCCTTGTCCAGATAGGTTTTCATGTACGCCGGATAAAGAAATTTGGGTATGTTACGGCCCGAATAAATGGCAGGGTAAAACCCGTTAAACAGCAGGTTGTCAAGAGGCGTATCGGTGACCTGCTCCCGTATTTCGGAGTATGACAGGGGGAGCAACTCGAAAACGGCGGTACGTCCTGCCAACGACTGCGTAACCTTTTTCAGCATGGCAAACTGCGAACTGCCCGAAAGGATAAACCGCCGGTCGGCATCATTGTCCACCATACCCTGAATATACGACAGCAGGTTCGGAGCGTTGTGTACCTCGTCGAGAATCATGCCCTCCGTGTGCTGGTTCAGAAAAGCGACCGGGTCGTTTTCGGCGAAACTCCGGACATCAAGATTTTCCAACGAGTAATACGGCAGGTGTGAGAACAAGTTGCGGAGCAGCGTCGTCTTTCCGGACTGGCGCGGTCCTGTTACCGTAATGACTGAAAAATAGCGGTAAGCCTCTTCTATCACGGCGGATAGCTCCCTGTGGATATATTTTGTCTCCATACTGTTTATGCAATTTTGAAATACAGCTGCAAAATTACATAAAATACAATACGCCGCAAATTTTTCAGGGTATTTTCTCACATCCCAAGCCGTTTTTTCTATCATATACGACTCTTCTTTTTTACAAAATCCTTGCTTTTACCGGCAGGTCATTCTTTACTCTTTTCGTCGGCGAATGTAGGACGAAGCGCATAATCGCCAAGCCGCATTGCATTCGGATGACGAAAACAGACTGTTACACGGTCGGTTTTCTATCCGGGTTTGGCTTATGATGCCACAGCTTCATCCTCTGGCTGCCTCAAAAAGCTGAAAACAAACCTGCACGGCAAACGAAAGCAGGGAAAAAGAAAAATCAGCATGATAGTTCAACCAATTAAAAGTAAACAAGTATGGTAGAAGAAATTAGACAAGACGACAAAGTGATATTATCGAGCGAAGACGGTTTTTCCGTCCCTATGATTTTCAACAACCTTTGTGGAAAGAATTTCATTGGCAAAGAATACAAGGACTATATCAGGCATATAGCCTTTGAGGAAATGGGACTTAAGCCGGGCATCGTGTCCCATTATCGGGACGGTGTTCTATATAAGAACGGCACAATCCCGGAACTTTGAACAGGTAAACCAAAATAGGAACAGCAAAAATCAAAATTTATACAAATATGGAAACAACAACTATTCATCCGGCAGAAGCCTATCTCCGAAACGAGCAGAATTCCACCTCTTTATATGTAAGGATTGCAGGACAACGTAGGCGATTATTCATCAACCGCAATGAAAACGTCATCGGCATTATTGCGCCAAGAAAACGAAAAAGCGGGTACATCTTCACGGATTGGGCAAGCATTGAGAAGATATACTATCCGTCATCCTCTCCCGAAGATGCAGCGGACATAGGAAAGAAACAGGTCTTGAAATACCAGAAACTTGCCCGACTTGCCACGCATACGAATGATTGGCTTCGCAAAATCGCTAATGCCGATTTGGATAAATCCCTCTACGAGAACCGCATCACGACCGGCACACGCATCGACGGCAAGTGTATCGGACTTGCCACCATCGAGAAGTATTGCAGCAGTTGGGATATGGCTCGTTTCAGAACGGCACTGAAGCAAGGCGAAAAGTTTTCCACCGGACGCTTCGACTTTTGTGGCTATGACGGTACGTTATGGTGTGAGCCACGCGAAAATGGAGATATGGCGGCTGGATTCAGCAAAGAATACAGGAATTGTGGCAACGGCTACTATTATCTGCTTATCAACGATGAATACATGATAGGCTATGACATAGACTGAGTTATATGCAAGACCGTATCGGGCAAAGTCTCGGTACGGTTTGTTGTTCCGATCGACCAACGGCCTTTTATAAAATTCCTTTCTCCCTCATATAGCCTTACATCCTGCGGCCAGTTTGCTTCAAGCAGCCTCACGCATTTTGTGTAACACGTTACATAAAGTGCGTGAAGCCCCTTTTTGCAAAAGGACGGACACGGACAGACTTGGCATTACAGGGGGCGGGATAAATCCTGCCCTCTGTAGTCCCAAGACAGTCCATCGGAAAGTCCGTCCCGGCTGGCCGCCTCACTCTTTTATTCATAAATCTTTCCTTTTCTAACGGATTCCCATTAAACCCAAGTCCGCTGCCGTGCGACCTACGGAACAGAATTTTCCGCAAAGGTAACCGGCGGCTCCAATCCTGCCAATGCCGGCATACTGCCGCAAATGACACGTAAAAATCTTCCTCTCCGCTGTCGAGCGTATTTTTCCGGATCAGCCTTGTCCGATTGTTCCCCGCCACCTTCTGAAAGCAGAAAAATCTTCCCGGCGGTCGCAAACAGACCGAACAAAGGGAAATAGTAATCTTGATTCATGAGTATTACAAAAACAATAATAAGTATGGAAATATTAAAAATAGTAATTCCCAAGTGGAATATAGCGGAAATTACTGGCTATGACCCGATGACAACCTTTTGGCAGGACTTCTCTATGGCAGACAAGTTCGGGAATGAAGCCATAGCTGACACATACAGAAAGGTTAAGGCAGAATGGAAAGATAACTACAAGCATTGGACAGAGCTGTGCCTTGTACTTAATCACAAAATTTGGCAATGGCACGAGCGGGACAACCAGAAAGCCACGCTCTATGACCGCCGAATGGCCAGACGAGCTGCAGGAGTATTACTTTCAAATAACGGATTAAAGCAATCGGTAGGACGGTGTGAAGTCTCCCCACTATAAACTCAAAACTATGACCGCTCAAGAAAAGATACAAAAAGTAACGGAAATATCCCAAAGCAAAGGCTGGAGTATAAGTGTGGATGACAAAAATAAATCAAATATTCAGTTCGACTTCCAACGCTATACCAACTATGGGCAGGATTTTAATTTCAGTGCCGAAATGAAATGTGAGGACATTGATACCCTCATTGCTGACATGGAACAATATTTCGAGGGTTTTGACACGGATTACGAAGCCTATCTATGGATTGGAAATGATGGGCACGGTAAAAATGGCGCACCTTACCACATCAAGGACATTGTATCGGATATGGAGGAAGCGGAAAAACAAATACACGACTTGTTGGAAGCACTTGAGACAGAATTTATCTAATGCGCATGATGATGATTTATAAGACTAATTCCAAAATGAGCTTATTTTGCTGTTATACAACAAATACTAAATGTAGTATATACTAAGGTTAGTAAAGTAGGATATTAGGAAATATCCCATCAGAAATGATAGAATGCACTACATTTAGTCAATCAGTATTTTAGTATAGTAGTAGATGCTATAATACTAAAATATACAAAAGTAGTAAAATAGTATACACTAATAATAGTAAATACTAAAAATAGTATTATCTTTGTATCAGATATAAAGACACGAAATTATGACAAAAATAATCGCAGTTTTGAACCACAAGGGCGGTGTCGGAAAGACAACTACCACCATCAATCTTGCTGCCGCATTGCAGCAGAAGAAAAAGCGTGTACTGCTCATCGACATGGACGGTCAGGCAAACCTCACGGAATCCTGCGGTCTCTCCATCGAAGAGGAACGGACGGTGTACGGAGCGATGAAAGGCGAATATACCTTACCGGTATTCGAGTTGGAAAACGGTCTTTCCGTTGTACCGTCCTGCCTCGATTTGTCGGCGACAGAATCCGAGCTTATCAACGAGCCGGGGCGGGAATTAATACTAAAAGGGCTGATTGCAAAATTGCTTGAAACCCGTAAATTCGACTATATCCTGATTGACTGTCCGCCCTCGCTGGGTTTGCTGACACTGAACGCCCTCACATCGGCGGATTTCCTGATTATCCCGGTACAGGCGCAGTTCCTCGCCATGCGCGGAATGGCAAAGATTACAAATGTGGTCGGGATTGTCAAGGAACGTTTGAACCCAAACCTAAATATCGGCGGCATTGTCATCACCCAGTTTGACAAGCGCAAGACGCTCAACAAAAGTGTGGCGGAACTAATCAGCGAATCGTTCTGCGACAAGGTATTCAAGACCGTCATCCGGGACAATGTATCATTGGCCGAAGCTCCGATAAAAGGCATGAATATCTTTGAGTATAACAAGAACAGCAACGGGGCAAAGGACTACATGGAGTTAGCAAAAGAAGTGTTGAAATTAAAATAAAAACGATATGGGCAAAAGTGATTCATTGAAAAACGGCATGAGAAGCGGACTGGACGGCTTGCTGTCATCCACCGGGAAGTCCACGCAAAAGAAAGAACCTGCACCGGTCAAAACGGAAAAAGAGCCTGCTGTACATTGCAACTTTGTCATAAACAAAAGTATTCATACCCGGATGAAGTACCTCGCCATCGAAAAGAATATGTCTCTACGGGACATCGTGAACGAGGCGATGAAAGAGTATTTGGAAAAGCACGAGAAATAACCGGTACGGCGGTTGTAGTCCCCATCCGATATACCTTTTATAGCATACCGCTATCTTATGGGCACGTCCACAAGGTAGCGTTTTTCCTGTTTATACCCTCCTGGGTGTTCTCCTGTTCTATTACCTCTTATAACCGCATGGTTGTATTACTTTTTTATTTATTCCACTTGCCGCTTGTCCGGCCTCGTTCCTGCCATCGCCGGTTGGTTTTCCAGACGCAAATTTGGACTGCCGCGCTTGATTTCACCGCTTTGAAGTGCATTTCTCGTAAAATTCTTCCTTCCTGCGAAAGAGTAATTTTCCGGAAAAAGCGTTGAAAATAGCTTGTTCGTCAGTCCCTTGAAGCATCTGTAAATCCCAAGCGGTTCAGGCAGAGAAAAGAACCGAAAAAAGGGAAAATAAAAAAATCAAATATCAACCAATTAAATTTTATGATTATGGCAACAACAGCAGTTCAAGCAGTAGAGAAGAACATCACATCGGTAGCATTGGCAGACATTCAGCCGAGTAACTACAACCCACGTAAGAACTTTGACGAGACAAGCCTTGCGGAACTTGCCGAGAGCATCCGTCAGCAGGGAGTGCTTCAGCCTATCGGTGTGCGCCCTATTGCGGACAACCGTTTCGAGATTGTATTCGGAGAACGCAGATACCGTGCTTCCCTCATGGCTGAATTGGCGGAAATTCCGGCTATCGTCATGGAAATTTCAGACGAGACAGCCGAGGAAATGGCGATTACCGAGAACCTGCAGCGTAAGGATGTGACCCCGATTGAGGAAGCCAACGCCTACCAAAAGCTCATAGACAGCGGTCGCCACGATGTACAGTCCTTGACCGTGCAGTTCGGCAAGACGGAGGCATATATCCGTACACGACTTAAATTCGTTTCCTTGATACCCGAAATCGCTTTGCTGTTGGAGCAGGACGAAATCACAATCAGCGTGGCAAGTGAAATCTGCCGTTATGGGGAAGAGATACAGCGTGAGGTGTACGACCAACATCTGAAAGAGGGGGTGCAGTACAATAGTTGGCGAGGCATGAAAGCTTCCGAGGTGGCACAAAGCATCGAACGGCAATACACCGCAGACCTCAATCGCTATTCATTCGACAAAACTCTTTGTCTTTCATGCCCTCACAATACCAATAATATGATGTTGTTCTGTGAGGGTGGTTGCGGAAATTGCGCCAACCGCGCTTGCTTGGTGGAAATGAACACATCGCACCTTACCGAAAAGGCTATGCGGCTCATGGAACAGCACCCTGCCGTTCCCCTCTGCCACGAAAGCTACAATTACAATGAAGCTGTCATCGACCGACTTACCGCTATGGGCTACGAAGTGGAAAGCCTTAAAACCTATGCAACGAAATACCCCGAAAGCCCCCAAGCACCTCAAAAAGAGGATTATGATACCACCGAGGAATACGAGGATGCAGAAAAGGATTACGGGCAGGAATTGAACGGTTACACCGAAAAATGCGAAGCAATCCGCACCCGAAGCGAAGCAGGAGAAATCTCCCTCTATCTCCGTATTGAGAGCAACGACATTACACTGTGCTATGTTGCAAATACCGCTACCACCGTAAACGGTACAGCAACCGAAATGCCGCTTTCACCTATCGAGAAGTTGGAAAAGCAGGACAAACGCAACAAGGAGATTGCCCTCGAAAAGACCGTTGAAGACACCAAAAAGCGGATTTTAGAGGTCGATATGTCAGAGCGCAAATTTGGACAGGACGAGGAGAAAATGGTGTATTTCTTCCTGCTCTCCTCACTCCGCAAAGAGCATTTCAATGAGGTGGGAATTGAAGATAAAGGTTCTTATTACTACCTTACGAGCGAGGACAAAATGCGCATCATCGAGAACCTTACCGCCAAGCAGAAAGCCGTTATCCGCAGGGATTATCTGATTGCCAATTTCAAGGACGCATTCGGTAACAACGCCACAGCCTCCCTGTTGCTTGGCTTCGCCCAAAAGCATATGCCCGAAGAACTTGCCAATATCCAAGACGGATATAATGAAGTGTACGAAAAGCGGCACCAACGCATTAAGGAAAAAAAAGCCGCTTTGCAGGAACAAGCCACGCAGGAAGCGGAACAACCCGATGAACCGCAACCCGAAGCGGAAGCACAGACCGAACCGCAAACGGAAGAAATAGCTGCCTGACAAATGTTGTTGTCATAACGAATAGGGGGGGAAATCCGCCCTCTATTCATTTTTGTATGCTCCGGACAAAGGACCCAAGTACCTCTTTTAACTTTCTGACGAACCCGTCACCACCCACCCTTCCTCCATTCATAGCTTTCGTTTCCTCTCTTTTTTACCATTTTCAACTTCCCTTTTATAGCGTTTCCCCAGCTTCATTCCCTGTCAGCCCCGGTTTGGTTTTATCAGATGCAAAGGTCGGCCGTCGCGCTTGATCCGGCGGCTTGAAATGTATTTCCTGCAAATTCTTCCTTCCCTCAGAAAGAGTAATTGGCAGGAAAAGCCTCCCGTATGAAGCTGTACCGACAACCGTTTACCGCATCTATAAAATCCCAAAGCGGTTCCGACAGAAAGGAATCGAACGGAGGGAATAAAAAACAAATCATTAAAATTCAAGATTATGGACAACATCAAGGAAAGCAAGGAGTACCAGCTCGCCAAAGACTGGGAAAGAGCAGTGAACGATTACGGCTTCAATCCCAAACGGTTTGCAGCCGCTATCCCCGAAATGCACCCCACGCTGCAGCAAAGCCTTTACAGGTTGGTAAAGGAGTGTATCGTGGTCATGGCAGACGAGACACGCAATTACGATGACCGCAACCGTGCATCGCACGAAGAAGCGAAGTGTATCATGGAATACCTCAAGGCAAACGGGAGACATATCCCATTAAGATAACAGGCGTATGAAAACGAAAGAACTACAATTTGACGGCAATATCTACATCTGCCGTATCGTGAAATCCAACGAAGGTGAAGAACTACTTATCGGCTCTACCGCTCTGCTCGATGCACTTCATCCGGGCAGTTTCGAGGACGAGAGCGAAGGTTTTGCAAGTAAGGAAGCCGAACAAATATATGACGAGGTTTTCTTTTTCGCCGATGCGAAGACCCTCAAATTACCGGACGATGAACTCATCACGGAATTAAAAGAGGATAACCCCGAATGGTTCAACTAACATAAATCAATAATCATATTAAAAATCAAAGTTATGGATAAAGAGTATGTAATGCACATCGCACAGACCATCAAAGAACAATTACTGTCATTTACCCCCATACCCGTCTTTATGTCGTGGGGAGTCAGCGAATTTGTCGCTACGGTATTCCAAGAATTACCGGCACTGCGGCTGAAAGTAAACGGACGGTTACACGCCGGATATGTCGTTATCGCTCTCAACGGCTCTGATTACTACGAGGTCTATCTACTGAAAGAAGATGATAGCAATGCAAAGTGTGTCAATGAAGAAGTCTGCTTCGACGAACTGGGCGATGTTATCGACCGGGCTATCGAAAGCGGTACAGACAAGGAGGAATACGATAAATTCTGCGACCGGCAACTTGCCGAACTTTTAAGCGGTACACGAGCTTAAATAAGCGAACTACCATATAAATAACACTGCCCCCATTTTCACGCGGGCAGTGTTATTTGTATGAGGTTGGATGCGTCCAAGCCGCAATATCCTATTATAAACTTACTTTTGAAATTCTTGTTCCACTTTTACCGTTACATACATCTGGTTACGGCTTGTGGGATTGTCCGGCTCCGTCATTTCCAATACCCCTGCACCAATCATCGGATTGATATAGACCTCCATAAGATTTTCCCTATCTTTCAATCCTAAATGTTGCAAAATATCAGATAGGGATTGCGGCTCAACACAGAACTCCAAGATTTGCTCTTTTCTCAAATCCTGCTTGCGAGGTTTTCTTGTCGGGTTTTCATCCCTAACTGCAAGGTCAGCACAACATAGTCCGGACGTGTTTCCTCGGCTACAGTAGGAAGCGGCCAACCCAAAGACTGCCAACCGCTCACAATCTTATCCACACCGCTACCGGCTTTCTCGGCACGCCCCAGACACATGAACATCTAAGTGAGTAGATTGGCAGCAAAGCGAGTGCAGGAAACCGGAACGCTAAAAATACCGAATAAGACCCACACGGCACTATAATATGTTGGCATTCTGCCCTGTATATCCCGTATTTTTCGTACCTTTGCGGCACAAAAACGTATGTATATGGAACAACAAGTTATCCCATCGGATTATACACAATATGCAGAGGCAGTAGAGATAATCAAACATGCCATCGAACGCTGCCGGTATAGAAGTGCGGCTGCGGTCAACAAAGAAACTCTCTCGTTGTATTTTGGAGTGGGGAAATTCGTGTCTGAAAATTCCCGCATCGGCTGTTGGGGTACTAAAGCATTGCCTACCATATCAAAGCTCCTTCAACGGGAGTTGCCCGGTCTGCACGGCTTTTCTGAATCGGGGTTGAAACGGATGCGCTCATTCTATGAGGAATGGAGGACGTTTTTAATTCGTCCAACAGTGTTGGGCGAATTGGAAAACCATTCGTCGGAAAAGGGTACGGCTTTAATTCATCCAACAGCGTTGGGCGAATTGGATATTGACGAGCATCTACTGCTGCAACTTATCGGGCAACCGGTCAATACCGAATTTACCTGGGACGATTTTGTCAAGATTAGCTTTTCACATCATATTGAAATCCTGACTCGTTCAAAAGACATCGCAGAACGATTGTTCTATATCCATTGTGCCGCTCAAAATGCGTGGTCGCTATCCTCTCTCAAAAATTACTTGAAAGAAGACATCTATTCAAATCGCGGATCTTTGCCGAGCAACTTCCTTCAAGTGCTGCCCGAAGCCATTTATGCCGTAAAAGCGACATTGGCGTTCAAGGATGAGTATATGCTCGAAATGGTTAATCTGGAGAATGTGGGAGAACGCGAACAGGACTGGAACGAAAAGGTCATCGAAAACCAAATCGTAACCAATATCAAGCAGTTCATTCTCCGTTTTGGAAACGACTTCACTTTTATCGACAGTCAGCATCGCCTGATAGTTGCCGGAGAGGAAATGTTTGCTGACCTTGTATTCTTCAACAGAGAACTGAATGCCAGCGTAATCGTGGAATTGAAACGGGGCAAGTTCCGCCCGAATTATCTCGGACAGCTTAGCGGTTATCTGACTGTATATGATATGACCGACAAGAAACCGCACGAGAACCCTTCAATCGGTATTGTCCTATGTCAGGATGCCAACCGCCAGTTTGTCGAAATCATGGTGCGCGACTATGATAAGCCTATGGGCGTGGCGACATACCGCACAGCCCAAGAAATGCCGGAAAATTTGCGCAAGACTCTACCGGACATCGACAAATTACAAAATCTGCTGTCGGAAAACGATTCCAAATCGGAAACTGTCAGATGATTCATTTATGTCCGCAAGATTTCGGGTAGCTGAATGGAATACAAAAATCCCTGCAATAACCACGTAAATTATTGCAGGGATTTTGATTTATTTCGCCCCACGCTTGTTCAGTACATCCGCTATCATGTCTTTTACATCCTGTCCGACTTGTATGAAATTTTTATACAAGATGCGTTCCCGTTCCTCCCTCGACTTGAAAGTGTAGAACTTCGGTAGCGGTACATAGGCCGCTTCCTCCGCTTTTATCTCCCTCATATCGAAATCCGTCTTGCAGAAGAACTTTGTAGTCTTGAACTCTTCCGACTCCTGAATGTTCATCGAGCCTCCCGTACCGGTTTTCGTCTTCACGAAATCACGTGCCGTCTGTCCGCAAATCCATCCCGTCGCCATATCCGAAATTTTCGAGGCGGGTACAAGACTGTCCATGTTCTCATTGAGATTGATACTCGTTTTGTCCCGGTCGATCGTCACGCCCTTTTTGACCTGTACCACCTTGCCGAAAATGTCATTCGACAACCATTCCAGTGTCTCTTTTGCGCGAGCTGAACCGCTTACCACGTTGCCCACTGTCGTGATGATTTTTTGCATTCCCACTTTTCCGTAGTCAGCCTCCAACTGCGGCAACTCCTGAAAACCCAGCGTTACGCTTACCTTGTTGCTTCTCGCCGTACCTATCAGTCGGTCTATCTTGTGGAAATACAGTGTCGGTAGCTCATCCACGATGATGCTGACCGGAATATTTTTCCCCTGCCCGGTGTTCACACGGGTAACGAGACGGTTCAATATCAGAGCGTTCAACGCTCCGATGATACTTTCCATTTCCGGATCGTTGGCTATCAGCAGATAACTGGGTGACTTGGGGTCACTAACTTTCAGGTCGAAATCGTCCCCATCCTTGTGGAATATCCAGTAAGATTCCTTTGTAGCCAAACGGCTGGTATAGACACGCAGCGTACCTATCATACCTTCCAACTGTTCCATCGCCTTGTTTTTGAAGGCCGTTTGGAACGGGCCGAGCAACGGCGCGACCTCGTTGTCCGTCTCAAGTACCTCAAAAATAGTCTGGTAGCTCTCATTGAGAAATGAAAGGATATGCGGCATATCCGAGTATTTTCCAAGCCAATAGGCAGGTTCCACGATGCTGCCACCCTCACGGTCACGAACGACACCCGTCGGCTTCCAGAACTTCGTCTGCGGATCTTGCCGTTTCTCCGCATACAGTTTCTTTCCGTTTGCATCGTAGGGTTCCCGCTCGTAGTTCACGAAAAAGTAGATACAGGCGGCAAGAAAGTTCACGGCAGAAGTCTGAAAGAACTGGTCACTGCCTCCGCCTCCCTCTTTCTTGCCTTTCTGCAGGGATTCCAACAGGGTTTCCGCCGTTTCGCTCGCCGCCGCAAGATTATTGATGTACTTTGCCTGAATGGGGTTCACCCGTTTGCTGTACTCCACATCCACGAAGTTGATGATGTTGAACTTGCATCCTTTTGGCACTTTGCCGAGCTTCTGGTTTTTCTTGTAATGATAGTAAAGTTTAGTGGCAAGTGTCGGAAATTTGTAGTCATAGACCACCATCGCGAAGCCCTTGGCACTATGTTGGCGGATGAACGGTTCTATGATACTGAACGTCTTACCGCTACCTGGAGTTCCAACCACCCATGTTCCTCTGAAACAGTTGCTTATCGACACCCATCCCTTGCGAAATTTACCTTTGTAATAGTACCGCATCGGTATATTCACGCTATACTGGTTCTCATCCTTCTCTTCGCTCTGCTCGAAACTTTCATTCTCGAAGTTAAACCGGTCTTTACCCAGTCCCTCCTTGATGAACTTCGAGATGTTATCCAATGCGATATGCACCAATATCACACCGACCAGCGTAGCCGCCATATAGAAGATGATGTTCAGCGGCAGGGTGTAGAGCCTCGTTTCCATCGTATGATGGTACAGCCACACGGAGAACACAATCAAGAACAATCCGCAGATAAGTGGATATAACACTTGCCTGCGTGCGTCAAACTCCAAGTGTTTTTTGTTGCGTGTGCCGATACAAGTGATGCAGATGAGTAGGAAGGTCGCTATCTTACTATACACGAGGTTGCCGTCGTTATAGATCATCCATCGCTTGATGCGCCCGTGTATATCAATCAATATGCCGCCCCAGTGGTCGAGCATGGCAAGGTCTATGGCATACTCGAAGAACTCCATCAGCACGGAGATATAGATGACCGCACGGAATATTTTGTAAAATCCTTGTAGTTCCTTGCTTTCTTCCATTGTCTTTGTCCTTTCCCTCTTTTCGTTCCTACCTGTTCAGTGTGATAATCGGCCGCACCTTGTGCGCCTGTGTCTTCGGGGTCTCCTGCATCGCACCGCTTCCTGTCGAGTAAAGCCACGCTTTCGCCGTTTCCTGTCCGGTTACCTCCGTCGATGTCCAGTACCAGCAGTCGTTTTCATCCAACGGCAGCGGATGGCCGCCACACCGTTCGATGACAGGATTGACGGTTTCCCGGACGGCATACAGCAGCCGCATCTGTGCCACCGACGGGATATAGGCACTCTGTCCGTACCGCCACAGGTCAAAGACCGCTTCCGCCATAGGCGAAGCCGTCTCCCGTGTGTCGTACAGCGCAAAGGTGTTCATGTTCCCGTCCAAAGCCTCGATGTCGGCCGACGTCCCTTGTGCGACACCGAGGCTGTCGGCAAAAGCTGCCGGAGCAATGTCCCACAGGTAAACCGCATAGCCGTTCCCTTCCGTACCTTCACGGTGTTCGGTATCGAAGACAACCGCTATTGCCCGTTTTCCCGACTGTTCATACTGTACGTAGGATAAAGCCGTACCGTCCTCGCAGAGAATATGTCCCGGACGTACCGCCGTATCAGGTACGTCGATATGGGCGTCACAGGCAGCGCACAATACCGCCGTCACTGCCATTGCAAACCATTGAATCTTTCGTATCATGTTATTTTCGTTTTTTGTTTTTCCTTTATTTTATCGGCAGTTTCACCCCCAGCACGATACCTGTCCGCAGCAAATCCGCCCCTTTTATCATCATGTCACTCTTTACCTGCCAGAACAGTGTGCATCCCGACCGCAGCACATAATTGTGCTCGTAACCCACATGGATTCCGGCAAGAAACTTGTTCGTGTCGCTCCCTGCCGAAGCTCCGATACGCAAGTTGCCGTAATGGTTGCGTCCACGCACCACACAAGGTTTGTACGCCACACCGAAACCGTAAGTGCGATAGTTGCGCCAGAAGGATTCCGGACAAATATGACCGCAAGATTTACATTCCGTCCATTTCAGATAGCCGTTGGCGAAAAACTCCCACGCATGGCGGTAGTTCATTTCATGTTCGTAAGCAAGCGTTACGTCCATGCCGTTCTCATACAGCAATCCCACTCCAAGCGAGAGGCGGCCGCTGTTACGCTGCGCACTTGCATTCATGAAGACGCACATGCAGGCAAGCATCAGTATTATCGTCTTTTTCATCGTCATTCCTCCTCCAATAAAGCGGTGTTAAATGAATCGGCCGACAGCACATCCTCGTAGTCAATGTTCAGGCTGATATTGCGCCCGCTGATTTGTTGTTCCGTCATTTCGATGGTCAGCAGCTTGTCGTTCGGAAAGGTCATCTTTTTCACGACAATCACGTTCCGGTAGCCGTGCTTGAACGTCTTGCCGTGTTCCAATACCAGGGCAGGCGTCAGCTCGATGGTCTGCGCGTTGGTTGCCTTCGAAAGTTTCTTGTCCGACAGTTTCACCCGTATCTCGTCGATGTCGAAACGGATGTTCGTTTTGTTCTCGATGGAAAAGTCGATGAAGAAATAGTCGCCCACCGAGTAAATATTGTTCAGGCGCATTACCATTCGGTGCGCCTTGGTCGCCACGTTGCGGATTTTCGCGGGCGAGTTCCACACCCGTCTTGCAAAACGCACCATGTCGGCTGTGGACATCGAGACCGTAGGATTGTTGTAGGCATCCCGTTCCTGTAGCTGAATTTCCTTGTCTGCCACCGCCTCGCTTATCCGCGTGGTGTAGATGAGTGCATACTGCGTGCGATAGCGTTCCGTTACGATGGTGACGATGGCCAGCACTTCACCGTCCTCGTGTCCCGTCTCTTTGGGCTTCAACCGGATGATGTTCTCAATGGGTTGGTCGCCCGCCACCTTGTCTGTGGAAATATCCACGAAGCGGACCGGTTCCGTGGCTGTGATGACGGTCGTTACCTGTTCATTGACAGTCAGCCGTTCCATCTCTTCGTATGTACGCTGAGCCTGTGCGTTCCGTGTGGCAAAAAGTCCTGCCGCCAGAAGAAATGCAGTTACAATTATTTTCTTGTTCATATCGTTTCTGTTGATATTGTTTATTTCTTTATTTCCCTTATTTCGCTTTCTTTAATCCATGACCACGTTCCAGTTCCTCCCGAATCCGTCGTCCGACAATTTCGCAATACGTCGGTTCAATCTCGAATCCGATGTAATGCCGCCCCGTGCGGATGGCGGCAATGGCGGTCGTACCCGAACCGATGCAGTTGTCCAGCACCACATCGCCCTCGTTGGTATAGGTACGTATCAGGTACTCTATCAAGGCTACCGGCTTCTGTGTCGGATGATAGAATGCTCCTGTCTTGTGTTCCTTGGGTATGGAAATGACAGAGGTCGGGTACTTGTCTTCGGCAACACGCACCGGAGCCAGTTTCATTTCACCGTAACAGCGGTTCGTGAAACCGTCCGTCTTGCGGCGTCCATGATTCCTCCGTTCCGGTGGACACGGCGTCATTTGAGGATGATATACCGGCTGACGGTCGTAGAACACGATGATGTCCTCATGCTGGCGTAGCGGCATCCGGTTGGCATTCAGGTGACCCGTTACCCGGTCTTTCCGCCACACGAGGTTATACCGCCACATCCGGGGTTGCGAGAGCATGAGTTGCGCCGAGAAAATGCCCTGCGCAAAGAGGATAACGGGGCTTCCCGGCTTGGTGATCCTGCGGTACTGTTTCCACAACGCTTCGAGCGGTATCTGCCTGTCCCAGTGTGCCGCCTTGTTGCTACGGTTCAACACGCCGTAAGGCAAATCCGCTATCACGGCATCGACACTGCCGTTCGCCATGAGCTTCATACCCTCGATACAGTCCATATTATATATGTTGTCAATCTCTATCATGGCTTCCGTTTTTACTGTTTCTCACGTCCGTTCACCAGATAGACGAAAGTGCCGTATTTCAGCTTTACCTTATTTTTTTTGATAGCTTTGCCGATGGCATTGCTCGTTTTCTGGTAGGCATTCGTAGCGGCTTGCATTCCCCATTGCGAGAGACTGTTGCCGTAACTGCCGGTATTCATGTTCAGATTCCCCGACACCGCACCGCTTGCCACATCCTTGCTCGTTTCCCGGAACTGGCTGTTCGGTACATAAAGCCCTTCCATGCCGTCCGTGTCGTAAAGGGACAGGCTGACCTTCACCAGTTCGTCCTCGATGAGAATGCTGGTGATGTTCCCCTTCACACGCCCCGACGAGAAGCCGCTCATGGTGGCATACAGATACGACCCTCGTTTGACCACGCACTCGTTGATCTCCACGTCGTCGAGCAGACGCAACCGCACACGCGAGCCGTCCACCGCCTTGATGTCCTCGTCGATAATGGCCTTTATCAGTTTCGGTTCACGGGCATTGACCGCAAGCGTATTGAAGTAATCCGAAGCCGTCTTTACCTTGCGTACCACTTCGCTGGGCGGTTCGTTCTCTGACGGGGCTTTTACCGAACGGCTCTCTTCCTCTATTTTTCCCTTGACCTCTATGGTTGCCGTCGGGGGTTGCGCCGATGCGGTACTGTCCGTATCGGTCGCCGGTAATACCTCATTGCGTCCTCTCAACCTTGCTTCGGCAAGGGCTTTCTCCAGTTCCGCGAGAGCTTCTTGCTCGCGTGTCTTGGCATCGGCAATTTGCGCTGCCGCAGCCTTTTCCTGCTGTTGCTCATCGAGCAAGGCGATGTCGTCCACCGTGTATTGCGATTCATATTCTTCCTTGTTGTCATCGGGTTCATCTCGTTCTATGTTATCCACTGCGGAGTAATCCTGTATCTTACCCCATGATTTGGCCATGTTCTCGTACTTGCTGCCTATGCCGTCACCGCCTTTAAGCCGGGCATCCGGCAAATCGGGGTTCAAAAACTCCGTTGTCTGCAGCGTCTTGTCCGGAATCTCCGCCGTTTCGGTATGAAACAGGTCGAAGATGAAGTACGATGCAACCAGAAGCGGGATATACAGGACAGCCGGAAGCATATACTTCGGCTCCCTGAAATTGATTTTATCAAATATCTTCATCATACATCTTTTAATTGAGTTGTACATACTTGCCTTCAATGCTGCAGTTTTTCAGCACTTCTGCGTTTTCCACTCCGAATGCGATCAGGATGCTGCCGCAACCGGGAGAATCGCCGCGTGTTCCGTCCGGGCGGTAAAACCGGATGCGGTGGCGCAGGAATTTCATGCCCGTCGCTTTCTCGAAAATGACGTCCTGAAACATTTTGGAATCGCAACGGTTGAACAACAGCGCGATGCCGTTGCCGTGTTCCGCCAGCTTTCGGACAAACTGTTCGATAAGGGGACGCGAGTACGGAGGATTGAGCCATACACGCCCTTCCCATTTCAGGGACAATCCGTCCATGTTCCGGTCATACATGACTTCGGCGGTCGGCCACAACGGACGGATAGGGGCGCAAGGGTCAAGGTCGAACCTGCCTAACGCTTTCAACACCTCCTTCGGGGTGTACCATTCGTCCGACGAGCGGACTGATTTTTCAAATCGTGTATTCATAAGCACTCCTTTATTGCGGTTCATATTTCTTGTTCTCGTTCCGATTTTCCCTTATTTCACCCCCTTGCAGCCTCTTGTGTCTTTCCCGTAGCACCGAATCCTGCATTTCCGTCGCCGTGCGTGTCGGCCGGCTGTTGCGGTATGCCATTGTAATGCGATAGATGTTCCAAGTGAACCCTCCGATAGCGAAACCAAAGACGATGACCAGAAAAAGTATCCGGTGTGCGTTGGCGAATCCCTGCACCTTGGCGGCAGCCTTGTCAATGCGTGTCGCTTGGGCGAACTTTCGTCCGGCGGACACCTCCCGCTCGTAACGGTCTTTGTATTTCGGATCGTTCTTGTCCGGCATCTTTTCACCGAAGAGCATCCGCCTGAATCCCTTGATATTCATAAACTCCGTTGTTTAGTAGTTGATCTTCGTTTTCTGTTCGATGTCCTTGTTCAGCAGGGTTCGCCAGTTCACGATAAGCAATCCGTGCGGGTTGTTTTCTGTTCGGGGCACACGCTTAAGTTGCCCCGCCGTGACCAGTTCCCGCATGAGGATGTTGCTCCGCCGCTCAATGCGTTGCCGTCCGTAGTAAGTGAACTCCATCTTCTCCTTGTTGAAAGCCACGCTGTCACAATAGATGGAGAACACCGAACTCGTACCCAAAATGTTGGAGTAGAAACCCTTTTCCTTGAGCGTGTTGTATTGTGCCAACCCCGTCTCATCCACCAGATACATCGCTTTTTCCATCGTATAGCGGATGTATTTGTCATCTGGCGGTAACGTGAAAAAATAATGGTGGAACATTTCCACATGGCTTTTAGCTTCCATGTCAAGCGTTTCGTCCATTGTCGTGCGGTTCACGAGGATAGGCACGTTGCCGTCCAGCACATACACCTTCTTCTGCGCATCCGAGACCATCGTCCGGGCTGTCCAGATACTTGACAAGCTGATGATGACACATCCCACGAGAAAAGCGGTACAGATGATGCCCACCAGTCTTATTTTGTTTTCCAAATTCTTGATGACCATCGGTTATTCCCTTTTACCGTTCAACATCTGTACATATTCCGTGTGCAGCATGGGTATGACCGCATCCCGAAGTTCCGTCAAAAGATTCTCGAACTCCGCCGAGAATATCTCCACGTAATAGCCCTGCATCTCCACGTGGACAAGCACCCACCAGATTCCTCTTTTGCGCTTACCTGCGTTCCGCTGCAGCAGGGCAAGACGCAGCTTGTACGTCAGGTACGTCACCAAGGGGGCGATGTACCGGTCGTCGTACTCGAAGGCTTCGTCCAGTTCTTCATACTGCGGGTCGATGCGGTGGTTTTCCGTCACCTCGCAAACCTCTTTTCTCGCTCGTTCCTGTGCAAAGGACATGAATTTCTCATCCTTGCACCAACTTTTGATTTTCTCTTGCAATTTCATGTTGTTATGATTTTTATTGGGTTTATATTATCTTTTGCGGATTATCTCATGATGCCGCCCAACCCTCCGGTTGCCGTCATCTTCGCCTGCTGTGCCACGCCCTCGCCGAAGTTTCGGGTAGAGAATGCCGTGTCGCCCTCCGGTATCATCCATGCCGCCAAGTCCGGAACAAGGTTCAGGCACTTGAGGGCTACAATCGAAGCCGCCATCAGGTAGCCTGCCGAGAAGAACGAGTTTTGCAGGTAGGCAGCCATCGTCTGCTCGCTGGCGGTTATCGCCGTCAGGTTCTCGATTTGGATGCACAATACAATGTCAAAGAGCAGCAGCACATAGAAGCCCACGAAGTAGAGCATCGCCCCGTAGAAATGCACCGTCAGATAGCGTGTCAGCCACTTCGCCCAAGCACCTTCCCATTTCGGCAGGATGCTGAACGCCCACTGTATCGGTCCGAAAATCGTCAGCATTCCCAACAGGATTTGTTGGCAGTAAATCGTCGCCCACCAACCGATTCGGAACACCACGAGGGCAATCAACATGATGATTTTGTCTATCCCCACGATGACTCCTGCCGTCAAAGACGTGAACCACAACTTCGCCGCATCCTTTTCCATGCTCGTCACTTCGTCCACGCCGGTCTGCTCCATTGTCGCCTCTATCAGGTTGGGATCGGATGTGCCCGTGTGGGCGACATCCGCCTGCGCCTGCAGGTTCGTGTACATCGTGTCACGCACATGGATGAGCTGTTGAACTTCCTCGAACCTGTCCGATATCTGTGAAGCTTCAGCTTCGTACAGGTCATGGGTGTACGACCCGATGCAATTCGGGATGTAGGACAGAAAGTCCAGAAAACACCAGTTGTTCCGGCTCCCCG
>OFFG01000085.1_pt1 | contig 88700 bp, 95 predicted proteins | sample 1521331 | NCBI WGS metagenome assembly OFFG01 (sample SAMEA3504129, study PRJEB24116) | mouse gut metagenome | biome: mouse gut; feature: mouse-associated habitat; material: faeces | place: Denmark | collected 2011 | reverse complement strand
TTTTTTGAAGGCTCGGTAATGGTTTTTGACTTTACAGGGCAAAAACAGTTGTAAAGAGCTTGTGCTTTACAATATGTTTTTTTGAAAAATTTTGATTTTTTTCATTTTTTTATAAAAAATTTGATACTGTGTATCATTCACCGTGCACAAATAAACTGATATTTATAAAATTGAAAAATAAAAAAGCCTTCCCTTTATGGGAAGGCTAAAAATCATTTCAATTACTGCTGCTGACCGCCGCCGACATTTCTCATAAGATTCTGACGAATCTTTCTGACATCCTGAAGTGCCTTATAAAGTGCTTCATCAATACTGATTAAAGTATCCTCAGCATAATTATTAACCGCATTAACAGAATCAATCTTATTCTTCTGAGCTGCTGCAAGCATATCATTAGCCTGTGCAGTTGCATTTCCTAAAATCTCACTTGCACGAGCCTGTGCCTCGCGGATACTTGCTTCACCCTCTTCTTTTGCTCTTGCAAGCATTTCGGCTGCCTCAGCCTGTGCAGTCTGTGTAATCTGATCACGTGCAACAAGCTCACGAGCCTTTGCCTGAGCATCGGCAATAATAGCCTGGGCATCTTTGTTTGCATCATCAAGAATCGTGTTTCTTGAATCAATAATTGCCTTTGCCTGCTTTGTTTCGTGAGGTGTATTCAGACGAATATCCTCAATAATGGTTTTGATTTTCTCAACATCAACAAGGCTTTTCTTTGTCATCGGCATTGAGGTAGCGTCATCAAGCACATCCTCTAAATCTTCAAGCAAAATATCTGTATTCGTCATTATTTGATATCTCCTTTACATCTTTTAATAACATCTTCTAATATTTCATTGGGAACAAAGCGGGATATATCCCCGCCAAGGCTGCAAACCTCTTTAACCATACTGGAGGATAAAAACATATTTTCCCCTTTCGCGGTGAGGAAAACCGTTTCAACCTGCGGCAAAAGACTTTTATTTGTAAGCGCCTGCTGAAATTCATAATCGAAATCAGACATAGCGCGCAACCCTTTAACAATTGCAACGGCATTTTTCTGCTTTGCATAATCAACAAGCAGACCGCTGTATGTATCAACCTCTATGTTATTATGCTTAACACAGCGGCGAACAAGCTGAACCCTTTCATCAACTGAAAAAACAGCATGCTTTGTGCTGTTGCTCATAACAACAACTATAACCTTGTCAAACAGCTCCGCAGCACGCTCTATAATATCTATATGACCAAGCGTTACAGGATCAAAGCTGCCCGGGCAAACGGCTATTTTCATAAATTAATCAGCCCTTTCGGTAAAGAGTAATTTTAGTTTTGCCATAAATTCTTTCCCTATAAACTGAAAAATCGCCGAAATTCTGCGGTAATATTTCATTTTTTGAGGTTTCACAAGCAATGATACCATCATCACTCATTGAATAAACAAGCGCGGGCATGCATTTTTCAATAAGCCCTTTATTATAAGGCGGATCAAGAAACGCAATATCAAAATTGTTTTTGCGAGCCGCAAAAGCAGCGGCATCACTCATAACAATCTGTGAGCAATCCGAAAATCCGCAATGCGTAATATTATTTCTGACAATCTTCTCTGCACTTTTATTATTTTCTACAAAGGTGCAAAAGCGTGCCCCTCTGGACAAGGCTTCTATTCCGAGCTGACCCGAACCTGCAAATAAATCAAGCACCTTTTTCTCTTCAATTTCAAACTGAATCATACTGAACAGTGCTTCTTTTACACTTTCGGTTGTGGGCCTTGTAACATCGTCACCCGGCAAAGTTTCAAGCTTTCTGCCGCGTGCACTGCCCGTAATTACTCTCATCATAACAACTTGTCCTTAAGCAGATTATGGCAATCTGCATATTTTTACACATAAACATTATACAGTTGAAGCCCTGTTTCGTCAAGTTTTTATTGCTATTTTTACATTTTGCGGTAAAAATTATAGATATTTTCGGCATTTTTGCTATTAATTGAGGGGCATTCCATCAATTCTTCAACGCTGCTTTCCTTAATTTTTGATATAGTTTTAAAATGCTTCATAAGTGCTTTCGCCTTGTTTTCCCCTATTCCCTCTATACTCAGCAGGCTTGAAGAAAGGGTGCTTTTCCTATGCTTTTTATGGTGATAGGTGATTGCAAAGCGATGCACCTCCTCCTGAATATCGGAAACAAGAGTGAAGGCACTTCTGTGCGAGTTTATTTCAATTTCACCGCCGCCGAAGGCAATGGCTCTTGTGCGGTGCTTATTATCCTTAACCATACCGAAAACAGGCACATTTATTCCCATTCTTTCAACAACGGGAAGCACAGCATTAACCTGCGGCTGTCCGCCGTCAAGTAAAATCAGATCAGGAAGAATTTTAAAAGTGCTGCCCTCCTCATCATTATAATAATGATTGAAGCGGCGTGTTAACACCTCATTCATAGAGCCAACGTCATTCTGACCGTCAAAGCCCTTGATGGAAAAGCGTTTATAGGCAGATTTCATAGGTCTGCCGTTGTGGAAAACAACCATTCCTGCAACGTTATCTGCACCGAAGGTATGGGAAATATCGTAGCTTTCGATATATTCGGGAGGTTTAGGAAGCCCCAGCAGTGCTGCAAGTTCCTCCAAAGCGGCAAATTCTCTGCCCAGCCTACCCTCACTCTGGGCAAGGTGCTCATTGGCATTCTGAATACATAGCTTAACAATTGAAAGATGCTCACCCTTCTGCGGATGAATAAACTCTGTTTTCTTTCCTCTTTTACTCTCAAGGAACTGCTGTAAAAGTGCTTCGTCCTCAATATCTCCATCCACCGCAATGCGTGACGGAACCCGGCTTCTCATAGAGTAATACTGTTCAATCAAATCGAATCTTGCAGAGGAAAGATCATCAACGGAATCTATAAGCCAGAATTCACTGTCCGTAAGCCTGCCGTTTTCAAAGCGGATAACCTCAAAGCAAGCCTTTTTCTTGCCGTTGACAAGAGCGAAAACATCCTCCTCGGGCACATTTATTGACACAACCTTTTGCTTTTCGTCAAGATGCCTGATTGCTTTAATTCTGTCCCGCAGCTTAGCGGCTTCCTCAAATTGCAGATTTTCGGAAAGCTCATTCATCTGCTGTGTCATCTCACGCACGGCAGCCTGACTTCCGCCTTTGAGAAAAGAAACGGCATCCTTAACATTATTTACATATTCTTCCCTTGTTATTCGTGCGGCACACGGAGCAGAGCAAAGACCCATAAATCCGTTAAGACACTGCCTTGATTTTCCGTAATCCCTCGGGAACTGCTTGCTGCAGCGCGGAAGCTTGAAAATTTTAAGGGTTTCCTCAACCGCCTGCTTAACTGAAAACCCTGAAATATACGGGCCAACATAAGTTGCACCGTCATCATCCATACGTTTACATTCGGAAATTCTCGGAAATTCGCCCTTGGTAATCTTTATATAGTTATAGCCTTTATCGTCCTTTAAAAGTATATTATACTTCGGCATATGCTGCTTTATGAGCGAGCATTCAAGCACGAGGGCTTCAAATTCGGTATCCACAAGAATATAATCAAAATCGTCAACATTTTCAACCATTCTGATTACCTTTAAGGAATGGTTTGAATGCGAGCCGAAATACGAAGAAACCCTGTTTTTCAGTTTCTTTGCTTTACCTATATATATAATTTTTTTATCCTTATTCTTCATAATATACACGCCGGGCTGCAGCGGCAGTGCCATTGCTTTCTGACGCAGTTCCTTTTCCGTCACACTCTCACCTCCTAAATCCTTCCAAGAAAAAACAAAGGTACAGATTTCTCTGTACCGCGTTTTAATATATAAGTTTTAATTAATCTGCAAATCCGCTTTTTACAAGGGCTACAAGACCATCAACAGCATTTTCTTCATCTGAACCGTCAGCAATAATACGAATATCCGTGCCGCCCATAATGCCTAATGAAAGAACACCTAAAAGTGATTTTGCATTAACTCTTCTTTCTTCTTTCTCAACCCAGATTGAAGACTTGAACTCGTTAGCTTTCTGAATAAAAAATGTAGCAGGACGAGCGTGAAGACCAACCTGATTTTCTACTTTAACATCTTTAACAAACATAATTAAAACCTCTCATCATTGTTAATATAAACGTTAATTCATTTGTCAATATCATTGTTTACTTTACATATTATACCACCAAAGTTGTTTAGGTCAACAAAATGGTTTAAAGTTCGTATGCTTTATAAATTTAACACAAAATTATTTGCGCCAATTTGTGCAAATTACACATAACATTTTGTAATTATTTCAATTCAGACAAATAGCTTAAATCGTCTTTAGAGAGCTCTGCTTTTTCAAGCATATCAGGCCGTCTTTCGAGTGTTCGTTTAAGCGATTGCTGCCTGCGCCATTTATCCACATTTGCGTGATGACCTGTCAGCAAAACATCAGGAACGGTGCGACCTTTCCACTCATACGGGCGTGTATACTGCGGATACTCAAGAAGCGAGTTGAAATGGCTTTCTTCCTCAAAGCATTCATCATCGGAAAGCACACCCGGAAGCATTCTTGAAACGGCATCGGCAAGTATCAGTGCCGGAAGCTCGCCGCCCGTTAACACATAATCGCCTACAGAGATTTCTTCCGGCTGAAGCTCCTCTATAACACGTTCGTCTATACCTTCATAATGACCGCACAGAAGTGCTATATTCGCCAGCTCTGAAAGCTCCTTCACACGCTTTTGCGTTAAGGTTTTTCCCTGCGGGGTGAGATAGATGAGATGCGGCTTCGCGCCCAGCTTTTCACAGAGTGCACTGAAGCAGTCATATACAGGCTCAACCTGCATAATCATACCCATTCCGCCGCCGTATGGAGTATCATCAACCCTGCGGTGCTTGTCCTTCGTATAATCTCTTATGTCCGTGCATTCAATTTCAACCTTTCCTGCCTTGCGTGCCCTGCCGATAATGCTTTCGGAAATATAGGCATTGCACATTTCGGGAAAAAGGGTAAGTATATCAATCCTCATTAGAAAACCTCAAATTATCATATAATGTTGTTCATTATATTAATATATAAACATAGCAAAGAACACAAACAATTATATATTGTTTGTGTTCTCTTTACAAGCATATTATTTAATTATGAGTATTTTTTATAAATATCACATTTATCCCAGTTTGTTCCATTATAATCTGTACAGTAATTATCATGTTTAGCTTCGCTTACAGAATTTTGACACAAGTCGCAGTAATAATTACCTCCATTATAATCATAGTGTGGACAATCCATATTTTAGCCTCCTTCTACTTAGATTAATTCTTATTTATTTTATTAACAATCTTTTTTATAATTATAAAGATTATTAATAACAATATGCATATCCAAAAAAGCATAGGTGAACCACCAAATAAACTTATTACGCCTACTGCTATGAAAATTATTATTAAAACATTCAAAACCATTGGCAACCTTTTTGCAGAGCACGAGTTATCATTTAATGGTTCATCATCCACAATATTTTTAATGATAGAGCTAATTTCCGAGTCGGTTATTTTATGTCCTAATTCTTTCGCTTTGTTTAATCTTAAAAGTGCTTTTTCCTTATCTTTATAACCATTTTCGGTTGCAAAAATCATTCCTAACTCATAATTCGCTTTCTTAACACAGTTTGTAAATTCTTCATCCATACCAAAATCAGCATCGACAATATCTTCATAAATAGATATAGCTGTTTCAATATCTTTTTCAAAAGCCTGACCATAATAACACATATGAGCAATATAACAAATTGCAACAATATACGGTGCCGATTGAGATGCCGATTGGAAACACTTTCGTGCTTCAATAAAATTATTACCTTTATAATAAACTTCACCTATACGCGTGTTAGCTATAGCTATCATCAATTTTTTGTCATTAATATCAGCTCTATCTGGTATTTTCTTTATTTGCTCTTCTTCCAAAGAAATAATAATATTATAGCTTTCTATCGCTTTAACTGTATTACCTATTTTAAAATAAGCATCTCCCAAAAATAAAAATGGAGAAGTCATCAATAGTAATATTTCACTGTTTTCTGCTTCAGCCATCCAGGAGTTTAAAAAATCAATTGTCTTGCCATATAAATTTGCTCTATTATACAATTCTGGTAATTCAAAACGATAGCCAAAATAATCATATTCAAATACCAATTTTTCACAAATTTCAACAGCTTTATTAAATTGAGCATTTTCTTTACAGCTTTTTAAATCCTTTTCTAACTCCTCAACAATAACTTTATTTTGCTCAATCTTTTCATTCGGCATAAAATCCTCTCCTTGTTAGTGATATTTCACTAATAGTATAGTGGAAGATTTAAATTGTGTCAATAGTGATATTTCACTAACTTTTTTAAAATAAGTGATATATCATTAGTGTATTATAATATAAAAGGAGAAAACTTTCTTGGGTGTTTACGATGTTGTAGTAAAAAGGATAAGAGATTTATGCAATGAACAAGATATTACGCCTAATGCTTTAAGCTATAAATCCGGAATATCGCAATCAACAATTAAAAGTATCCTTAATGGAGAAAGTAAAAACCCAGGAATTGTAACAATAAAAAAGCTTTGTGATGGATTGAATATATCTTTAGTCGAATTTTTCAACACTGAAGAATTTTTAAATATTGAACAAGAATTAAAATAAGAACCTGTCAGCAAATAAGCAGACAGGTTCTTATTCTAATTTTGGATTCTTAAATCTTATTAATCATCAAAAAGTCCTTTCATGGGAAGTATTCTGATTATCTCAGCTTCTGTGCTGATTTCCTTAACTATATCGGGAATAACCGGAATATATTTATGCTTTCCTTCGCTTTCAACATCAAGAATATCGGATGCACCGTAATTCAGCACATCTGCCACCCTGCCGTATTCTTCATCAGTGTTCACATCTATAACGCTGCAACCGATTAAATCCTGAATATAATTGGCATCCTCATCAATCTCTGCATCATCACGGTTGCCGAAAAGCACCTTGTTTTTGTAATTTTCAGCTTCGTCAATAGATGTAATTTCCGCAAATTTTACAATTGCATGATTTTTCTGAGGACGAGCCGACAGCAACGTTAACGAATCATTGCCGTATTCGTCCATATAAAGCGTTTTAAACTGTTTTATATAATCTATGCTATTACACCACAATTCAAGCTTCATTTCGCCTTTTATGCCGTGTGTATTAATAAGCTTTCCTACTTCAAGATACTGTTTCATTTCATCACCGATATTATTTTACTATTTTTAATACTTTTTATCAACACAAAAAAACGCTTTCGCGTGTGCGAAAACGTTTTTTGCTTTCATCAGTCAATTTCAACTGAAATTTTTGCATCATTTCTTGTTGCAGCTGCACGCATAACAACACGGATTGCTTTGGCAATTCTGCCCTGCTTTCCGATTACTCTGCCCATATCATCCTCAGCAACATGAAGATGATAAACTGTTACGCCCTCTTCGTTTGGTTCGTCAACATCAACAGAAACTGCATCAGGATTATCAACTAATCCCTTTGTAATGGATATTAACAAATCTTTCAAAGAATACACCCCCAGTTTAATCTTTATAATCTAAAAGATTAAAGAATGCCTTCTTTTTTAAGAATGTCCTTAACGGTATCTGTTGGCTGTGCACCGTTTGCAATCCACTTCTTAGCTTTCTCTGCATCAATATTGATTTCTGCAGGGTCAACCATTGTGTTGTATGTTCCGATTTCCTCAATGAAACGACCGTCACGAGGGAATCTTGAATCTGCTACTACTACACGATAGAAAGGAGCCTTCTTTGCGCCCATTCTGCGAAGTCTGATTTTTACTGCCATTTTTGTTACCTCCAAATATATAATTAATAAAAAATATTACTAAACCAATTGCATATTAAATTGGGTTAATACGAATTAAAAACCAAAGGGTTTGTTACTTCCCTTACCTGTCATGCCCATCATTTTCTGAGCCATCTCGGGATTCTGCTGCATAATGCGGCGCATTTTTTTGCTGACTCTCGGTCCGCCCTTACCGCCTCCGAACTGACTCATCATTTTCTTCATCTGCTTAAACTGAGCAAGAAGCTTATTAACATCCTCAACCTGCATTCCGCATCCCGCAGCAATTCTGCGTTTTCTTGACGGATTGATTATTTCAGGATGTGCTCTTTCCTGAAGAGTCATTGAATAAATGATTGATTTAAACCTTGTGAATGCACTCTCATCAATATCGGCATCCTTAATTTTGCTGCCGATGCCGGGTATCATTTTTATAGTATCCTTAATACTGCCCATTCGCTCCAGCTGAGCAAACTGATCAAGCAAATCATTAAGGTCAAACTTATTTTTTGCAAGCTTCTTTTCAAGCTCTGCGGCCTTCTTTTCATCAAGGCTCTGTTCTGCTCTCTCAATAAAGGAAAGCACATCACCCATACCGAGAATTCTTGAAGCCATACGGTCGGGATGAAAGCTTTCAAGATCACCGAGCTTTTCACCCGTGCCGACAAATTTTATAGGCTTACCTGTTACCGCTCTTACGGAAAGAGCCGCACCGCCCCTGGTATCACCATCAAGCTTTGTAAGAATTACACCATCTATTCCGAGTGTTTCATTAAAGCTTTTAGCAACATTAACGGCATCCTGACCGGTCATTGCATCAATTACCAGCAAAATTTCATTAGGATGCACCGTGGAGCGTATATTCTGAAGCTCCTGCATAAGCTCTTCATCAATATGAAGACGACCTGCCGTATCAAGGAATACGTAATCGTGACCGTGATCTTTGGCATACTTAATTGCTTCTTCTGCAATTTTAACAGGATTTTCAGTGCCCATTTCAAAAACAGGAACACCAACCTGCTCACCTACAACCTGAAGCTGCCTGATAGCTGCGGGACGATAAATATCGCAGGCAACAAGCATTGGTCTGTGCCCCTCATTTTTGAGCTTCAGAGCCAGCTTTGCACTGTGCGTTGTTTTACCCGAGCCCTGCAAGCCGCACATCATTATAACCGTAGGCGGACGGTTTGCAATAGCAAGACGGCTTTCGGTACCGCCCATAAGCTTCGTTAATTCTTCATTAACTATTTTAATAACCATTTGCCCCGGTGTTAAAGATTCCATTACATCTTCACCAACGGCACGTTCGGTTACACTTTTTGTAAAATCCTTAGCAACCTTATAGTTAACGTCTGCCTCTAAAAGAGCCAGGCGAACCTCACGCATTGCTTCTTTAACATCTGCCTCGGTTAATTTACCCTTGGCACGAAGTTTTTTAAAGGAATTTTCAAGCCTTTCGGAAAGACCTTCAAAAGCCAAAAGCAATCAACTCCCTATTTATTATTCACCGAGCATATCGGCAAGTGTTTTAATTTTTGCGGCATTATATGAGATTTCCATAGCCAGGCTGTGATTAAGATTATAGTCATTAATAATCTCCGCACATTCCTTGATTTCGGCAAGACCGCGCTTCATTTCATTAAAACGTTTAGCAAGCCCAAGTCGGTTTTCCATATCAAAAAGCTGATTTTCAGCTCTTTTTATGGCATCACGCACACCCTGACGGGTTATACCCTCATTCTCCGCAATTTCAGAAAGGGAAAGATCTTCATCATAATAGTAGACAAGAAAATCATGCTGTTTTTTTGTTAACATTTCACCATAGAAATCAAGAAGAAATGATATTTCTAAATTCTTTGCCACTATTAACCCCTCCGAATGTATATATGTGTAAAGTTATAGTCTTTACAGCAAGTGATATTATACTCAAGTACCTGTCATAAGTCAAGGAAAAACACAATAATTTTTATAAGAAAATTTCACAGAAAAGTATTGACACAAAATATTGACAAATAAAAATTAAATCATACAAAATATGTGCACACTTTTTACACTTTGCGCAAATTATTTTTCTTTAGTTTTTTAAACATTTTAATCAGCACAAAAACTGCAGCAGATGCAAGTATCACCTCTGCCGCGGTCTGCGAATACGCAAGACCGTAAAGAGGAAACAAATAATTCAGCAGGAAAATGAACGGAATTTCAAGAATAACCTTTCTCATTACTGCAAAAGCAAGTGATTTTCCGCCCATTCCGCATGCCTGAAATACGCCTACTGCAATGAAATCCATACATAAAAACGGAAGTGACAGGCATAAGCCTTTTAAAAACTCTGCACCATACAAGATAATTGCTTCATTCTTCATAAATGATGCTATAAGAATATCAGAGCCGAAATAGAAACCAACTGTAATGGCAAATAAAAATCCTAAGGCATACTTGCTTAAAAACATTAAAGATTTCTTCATTCTGTTCGTATTTCCACTTGCATATGTGTATCCTATAAGAGGCATAACCCCCTGTGAGCTTCCCAATGCAATCTGCATGGGCACCATATTGATTTTCTGTGCAATGCCCATTGCGGCAACTGCATCAGAGCCGAAGGCGGATGTGAAATTATTAAGAACTGTCATACCGGTTACATTAAGCAGATTTTGAATTGCGGCAGGAATTCCTACTGCAAATACCCCTGCAACAATCGGCTTTCTGAAAGAAAACTTTTTAGGATTAACACAGACATATGTGCTTTTGCGTTTCATATAAAGCAATATAAAAAAGTAAAGGCACGCAGCACAGTTTGAAATAAAGGTTGCACAGCCTGCTCCCGACGCACCCATATCAAGTCCCCAAGGTAAAACAAAAACCGGATCAAGTATCATATTTAATACACAGCCGCTCATTGTGCCTACACTTGCATGAAGTGAAGCACCCTCAGCACGCACCAAATATGCCATCACAACATTTAGTATTGAGGGAACTGCACCGAAGCTGACTGTCCATTTCAGATATTCGGCAGTTGCAGAAACGGTTTCACTGTCTGCTCCAAGCATTGCAAGAAACTGTTTGCTTAGCAGGGTATAAACCAAAGAGAATATAATTCCGCTTATAATTGAACAATAAAAACCAAAAGCAGAGCTGCGGTAAACGGTTTCATAATCCTTTTTGCCGAGTGCACGGCTCATCATACTTGAACTGCCAACTCCGAAAAGATTATTAACAGCGTTAAAAGCCATAAGAAGCGGTGCCGCAAGTGTTACAGCAGCATTTTCAATTGAATTATTAAGCATACCAACAAAATAAGTATCTGCAAGATTATAAATAACCATTACAAGCGAACTTAATACCGTTGGCACTGCCAGTTTCATAACAGCACTTTTTACAGGTGCTTTCTCAAACAAATCTATTTTTTGTGTATCTTCCATAATTTCAAACCGATTATATTATTTCAGTGTTGCAATAGTTACTCCGTTTTCACCCTCACCGTATACTCCAAGGCGGAATTCCTTAATATTCGGGTGAGTTTTCAGTTCATCCTTAACCGCACTTCTCAATGCACCTGTACCTTTTCCGTGAATAATTCTGATTTCGGAAATACTGTTAAGAACACATTTATCTATATATAAATTCAGATTGGCTATTGCTTCATCAACAAGCTGACCTCTTAAATCTATTTCCGTACGCACATCGGCATCAGCCCTTGAGGTTGTTCTGTAAACATTAGCAACATGCTTAACAGGCGGCTTTTTCTTCTTTTCAGCAAGCATTAAGTCACCCAGTTTAACACGTGTTTTAAGCATACCTGACTGAACAAGCACCTTATCACCGTTAACTTCAAGCACCTCGCCCTCGCCTATGCTTCTGATAATTACACAGTCACCTTTAACAACGGCTCTCGGCAGCTTGTAATCATAATCCCAGTTATCGGCAATTTCACGCGGATTAACAATTTCATCCATCTCACCAAGGCGGTTTTTAATTTCACGCCTTGTTTTTCTTGCAACATCCGTTGCATTTGATACAGTTACTTCCTTTTTCAGCTTTTCAAGCTGAAAAAGGAAATCCGAGCTCTGGCGTTTCGCCGCATTGATTATCTTTTCAGCCTCACGCTTAACCTTTTCCATTTCATTGGCTTTTATCTGCTCTATTTTATCCTTTTCAGACTGAGCCTTAGACCGCATTCTGTTTGCCGCTTCGGTTGCCCTTTCCGCCTTTTCCTTTTCACGCTCCAGTTCCATTCTTGTTTCTTCAAGCTTTTCAAGCACATCTTCAAAGGAACGGTTATCGGAGCCGACTATATTTTTGGCATTTTCAACAACAGCCTTATCCATTCCAAGATGCTCTGATATTGCAAAAGCATTTGACCTTCCCGGAACACCTATCAGCAGTTTATAAGTGGGTCTGAGCGTTTCCACATCAAATTCGCAGCAGCCATTCGTTACACCCGAAGTTTCAAGTGCATATGCTTTAAGCTCTGCATAATGGGTGGTTGCCGCGATTCTGGCACCCTTTGAGCGGATATTTTCTATAATCGCAACAGCAAGTGCGGCACCCTCCACAGGGTCCGTTCCCGCACCAAGCTCGTCAATAAGAACAAGCGAGCTTTCATTTGCCTTTTTCATAATACTTATAATATTTACCATATGTGAAGAAAAGGTAGAAAGATTCTGCTGTATGCTCTGCTCATCTCCGACATCAACAAGAACATCACCAAACACCGAAATACGAGACTGATCTGCCACGGGAATAAGCATTCCGCACATTGTCATTAATGTTAAAAGACCGATTGTTTTTATAGAAACGGTTTTTCCGCCCGTGTTAGGCCCCGTGATAACAAGTGTATCAAAGCTTTCACCGAGTGTTATGTCAGTAGGAACTACGGTTTTAGGGTTCAAAAGCGGGTGACGGGCTTTTTTCAGCTCTATAATTCCGTCATTGTTAAGTATCGGCTTTGAAGCCTTCATTTTATAGGCAAGATGTGCCTTGGCAAAAATAAGATTAAGCATAACTGCATTGCTGTATGAATGCTTTATGCTTTCGGCAAACGTGCCTGCTTCGACGGAAAGCTCAAAAAGTATTCTTTGAATTTCCTCGCGTTCTCTGCCCTCAAGCACCTTTATTTCATTGTTTGCATCAACAACGGAAACCGGCTCAATAAACACCGTTGCTCCCGAAGCAGATGTATCGTGCACAAGCCCCTGCACATCACCTCTGTGCTCAGCCTTAACAGGAACAACGTATCTGCCGTTTCTCTGTGTAATAATAGGCTCCTGCAAAAACTTCTGATAATGTGTGCTGTGAATAACCGCATCAAGCTTTTCACGCACAGAATTTGATTTTGCACGAATTTTTCTTCTGATTTCAAAAAGCACATCCGAAGCCTTATCCGCTATTTCATCCTCGCCGATTATAGCAGTAAAGATTTTTGTTTCAAGATATTTGTTAACTGTGATTCCGTCAAAAAAGAAATCTAAATTTGTTTTAACTCCCGAACAGTGCCCATACCATTCATAAAGTGAACGCAGTGAGCGAAGTGTTCCTGCAATATTAAGCAGCTCTATTGTGTTGAGTGCACCGCCCGCTGCAGCCCTGTGGAGCGGATTGTTTACATTCGCCAATCCCGAAAAAGAAGGCGCACCGAAACGTGCTAGCATCGAAAACGCATCCTCCGTCTGAGAAAGCAGCAGTTCAACCTCACGAATATCGGTTGAAGGCTTTAGGCTTCGCGCCATATCACGTGCATCCTCACAGGTTGCTTCGTTTGCAAGCATTTCAAGAACACTGTTCAGTTCAAGTGCTTCATAATGTTTGTTCATCCCTGTAATCCTTTATAAAATTCAAGTGCACTCAGTTTGCGCTGAATGCGTGACATTGTGTATTTTTCAGCTATATCCGCAAGCAGAGCAATATTTTCATCACTCAGGCTGAAGCTGAATATTTTTGAAGGCTCCGTAAGGCAGATAAACCTTACTGCCGTAATAACATTTTTAGGAAGCATAACAGCTCCTGCTTTAGGGCAGTTTTCACAGTAAATTCTGCCCTCCAATGTATCAAAATACATTATTTCCGTTTCATATGTACCGCAGTTGTCACAAGCCAGAACAGAAGGCATATAGCCGCCGAGGCACAGTGCCCGAAATTCAAAAACTGCTTTGATTTGGGCAAGCTTTTTTTCACCCTTGCACAAAAGATGAAGCGAATTAAGAGTTAATCTTAACAGCTCCTCCTCCGGCTGCTCCTCGGCACTCATTTCATATGCAAGCTGTGCAAAGTACTGAGCAAGCGTAAGCCTGTCTATATCCTTCCTTAATCCAAAAAAGACCTCGGCAGGTACAGCATCATCAACAACAAATGCATCCTTTGATTTGTAAAGACTGAAATCACTGTATGCAAAAAGGGTGGTTGCGGAATTCATTCTGCTTTTTATCTGTTTCGCTCTGCGCACAAATGCCTTAACAAGTCCGAAATCAGCAGTAAGGAGAGTAACTAAACGGTCACTCTCCCCTATAGTCTGTTCCCTTATCACTAAACCCTTGGTTGTTCTGCGCATTATTCTCTGCCTTTTGTTTATTTTCGTTCTGTTTGCATTTGAGATAATAATCTATATTACCGGTTTGAATGAAATTGTACCAATTTTCATCAATTATCATAATATCACCGCCTCATTTATATTTTATCCTATGGCGGTATTATAATTTGTGCCAGTTTAATCCAATCCGAAATTGCGGATTAAGCCTTCCTTATTTCTCCAGTTATCCTTAACCTTAACCCATGTATGAAGATTAACCTTTATTTCAAAAAAGCCTTCTAAATCCTGCCTTGCAAATGTGGAAATTTTCTTGAGCATAGCACCGTTTTTTCCTATAACCATACCCTTGTGCGTTTCTCTTTCACAATAAATTGTTGCCTCCACATCAAGAATATCCTTATCCTCACGCTCACGCATTTTTTCTATTGAAACAGCAATTCCGTGCGGCACTTCCTTATCCATAAGACGTAGTATTTTTTCTCTTATAATTTCCGCCGCAAGCACTCTTTCAGGCTGGTCTGTAAGCGTATCCTCAGGAAAGAAATGAGGGCTTTCAACACAAAGTGCCTTCATTTCGTCAATAAGCTCATCAACGCCGCTGCCTTCTGTTGCAGATACAGGAACAACTGCTGCAAAATCATACTGTTTTGTTAAATAGAGAATTCTTGACAAAAGTTCCTTTTTCTCTTTTACCATATCAATTTTGTTGATAGCAAGAATAACAGGCAGCTTTTCCTGCTTAAATTTTTTGATAAGCTCAAGCTCCTTTTCGTCGAGCTCTCCGCTTGGTTCAACAACAAAAAGTGCTGCATCCGTTCCGCCGATACTATCTCCCACAGCGGTATTCATATGCTCGCCAAGCTTATTGTGCGGCTTATGAAAACCCGGAGTATCCGTGAAAACAAGCTGCGTTTCATCAAGCGTTAAAACGCCCATAATCTTTGTTCGCGTTGTCTGCGGCTTTGAGGAAACAATGGCAACCTTTGCACCAAGCATTCTGTTAAGAAGCGAGGATTTGCCGACATTCGGTTTGCCTATGATGGCAATAAAGGCTGTTTTCGTCATTAATCTTCTCCCATATAATAGCTGTTATCTCTTTTCCAGCCGATGCGTGTTAAAACGGTTTCTTCCTTTTCTCTCATTCTTACTTCTTCAATTCCGCCTGCCTCATGGTCGTAGCCTAAAAGGTGAAGCATTGAATGAACGGTTAAAAAACCAATCTCACGCTGAAGCGGATGATTGTACAGTGTTGCCTGCTCCATTGCTTTTTCCATAGAAATAACAATATCTCCAAGCATTTTTGCACCTGTATCAAGGTTTACATCATATTCGCCGTTTTCACCAAGTGGGAAAGAGAGCACGTCTGTTTCCCTGTCTATATTACGATATGTACGGTTAAGCTCGTGTATCTGCTCGTTATTCACAAAACGAACAGACACCTCTGCAGAGCCCTCAAAATTTTCGAATTCCAAAACAGCGTGACAGCAGCGGCGAATAAGAAGCCTGATGCCTGTCGGCACCTTAACATTTTTCTGATCATTGGAGATTATAACCTTAACTGAATCCATTATCTTTTCTCCTCATTTTCATATTTTTCGTATGCTTTAATAATATCCTGCACTAATTTGTGACGAACAACATCCTTCTGCGTGAATTTGCAAATTTCTATATCATCAACATTTTTAAGAATACGCATAACCTTCTTTAAACCTGATTTCTTACCGTCAGGCAAATCAATCTGCGTTATATCACCGGTAACAACCATTTTTGAATTGAAACCAAGCCTCGTTAAAAACATTTTCATCTGCTCGGGCGTTGTGTTCTGAGCCTCATCAAGAATAATGAAACTGTCATCAAGCGTTCTGCCGCGCATATATGCAAGCGGTGCAACCTCAATGGCTCCGCGTTCCTGGTATTTCTGAAAATTCTCACCGCCGAGCATATCAAAAAGTGCATCATAAAGAGGCCTTAAATAAGGATCAACCTTACTTTGCAAATCTCCGGGAAGGAAGCCGAGCTTCTCGCCGGCTTCAACCGCAGGACGTGTAAGAATGATTTTATTGACTTCCTTTGCACGAAAAGCCGTAACAGCCATTGCAACGGCAAGATATGTTTTACCCGTACCCGCAGGACCTATGCCAAAGGTGATTGTATTATTATCAATTGCTTCGCAGTATTTTTTCTGCCCAAGCGTTTTCGGTTTGATTGGTCTGCCCTTGGCGGAAATACAGATTGAATCTGTTGACATTGAGGAAATTTTATCCTCATTTCCCTCACTTACAAGCGTTAATGCATAGCGGACATTTTGCTCCGAAAGCGTTTCGCCTTTATTGATAAGCGTTAAAAGACTTTTAAGTGCTTTTACGGCAAGAGATACATTCTCAATTTCGCCTACAACCTTTAAATCGCTGCCGCGGCTGATAATTGAAACATTATACTCTTTCTCTATTAAATTTATATTTTCATCAAATGAACCGAACAGATTTACCGCCTGCTCTATTGCATCAAAATGTATAATTTCCTCTGTCATTCGCTTATCTCTGCCTTAACAAGTTCTATTCTTCTGTCCTCCGCTTTAAGAACAGTGAATGTGATATTTTCAAATCGGATTGATATAGGATTTTCTTCCTTTCCTGTAGGAAGAAAGCCTAAAAGATTTATTACAAAGCCTGCAACGGTATCGTAATCTCCGTCAGGTATTGTTATTCCGAGGATTTCGCTTACATCCTCAATATCTGTTGCACCGTCAAAGGTATAGGTATACTCGTCTATCTGCTCAATTTCTTCCTCTTCGTCATCATATTCATCCTGAATATTTCCTACTATGCTTTCAAGAATATCCTCCATTGTAACAAGACCCGCCGTGCCGCCGTATTCATCAACAACAATTGCAAGCTGAATTCTTGTTTCGGTCATCCTTGCAAAAAGCTTACCGCAGGCTATTGTTTCCGGCACGAAGAGCGGAGAACGAATATAATCCTTCAAATTTTCATCGGCTGATATTTTCGTGCCGATAAATTTAAGCAAATCCTTAACGTAAATTATTCCTGCAATATTATCAAGGTCATCATTATAAACAGGAATTCTTGAAAATCCCTCTTTAATCGCCAATGCTGCTGCATCTGCAAGAGAAGCATCACTATTCACCGCTTCAATATCCGTACGGTGCGTCATTATATCCCCTGCCGTTAAATCATCAAACTCAAAAATGTTATTTATCATCTGCCGCTGAGAAACCTCAAGCTCGCCTACATTTTCGTCTTCATCAACAAGCTGCTTAATTTCCTCTTCGGTTGAATTCTTTTTAAATAGCTTTAACAGATTGCCTGCCATAAAGGCATAAACCTCCACAAATAATTTTTTGTCTATTATATACTTTTTAAAATTATTTGTAAAGAGGTGTAATTTATGATATACTTAGACATAATCGGTCAAAATCATTTCATCTGAGAGGATAACACTTTGCTTGAAATTAACGAAATTGATGTGTGGCAGCAGCTTGCACAAAGTGAAAAGCCTGTTGTTATATACGGAATGGGAAACGGTGCTGAAAAAATAATATCTGTTCTTAAAGACTATAATATTGAGGTTGCGGATATTTTTGCAAGTGATGAATTTGTAAGGGGTCATTCCTTTTTGGGCTACAAGGTGTTAAAATACAGTGATGTCTGTAAAAAATATAATGACTTTAATATTGTTTTAGCATTTGCAACACACCTGCCTGATATGCTTGAAAAAATCAAGAAAATAAATGCCGAGCACTGCGTTTTTGCTCCGGATGTTCCCGTTGCAGGAAACGGAATATTCACACGTGCTTATTTTGAAGAAAACAGGGAAAAATTTGAATTTGTTTATAATCATTTAGCAGATAAAGAAAGCAAAAAAGTTTATCAGAACATAATAAATTTCAAAATCAGCGGTAAAGTGAATTACCTTTACAATAGTACAGAATGTAACAAAAACACCATTTATAGTAACCTTTTAAAACTCGGCAGCGATGAAATTATTGTTGATATGGGTGCTTATGATGGTGATACCATCCGAGAATTCACGGGATATACACAGGGCAGATATAAACATATATACGCACTGGAGCCTGATGAAAAGAATTTCAAAAAGCTTGTCAAAAACACAGAAAATATGCAAGGTATAAACCTTTACAATCTTGGTGTATGGAACAAGAAGGATACTTTAATATTTTCAAAAAAAGCAGGCAGAAATTCAAAGCTTTCATCAGAAGGTGTTCCCGTTAAGGTTACTGATATAGACAGTCTTATCAGCAGTAAAGTTACACTTTTAAAAATGGATATTGAGGGTGCTGAGTTTCATGCACTTGAAGGCTGTGAGCAGACAATAAAAAAATATGCACCTAAACTCTACGTATGTGCATATCACAGAAATGAAGATATGTTTGCACTGCCTATGAAAATATTGGAATATAACAACAGCTACAAAATCTATTTCAGGCATTCACCTTATATTCCCGCCTGGGAAAGCAATTTTTACTGCACAATTTAAAGGAGATTTAATAATGAACGGTATTATTGAATTTTTCACCGTAAATCAAAAGTATATCAACATAGCAATAGGTGCTGTTATTTTTGTAGCACTGCTTATGCTCAGGAACAAGCTATCCAAGGGTATTTTGACAGTTACAGGCAAGATTTTGTTTTCAAAGAAGCCTGAAAACCGAATGTCTTTTCAAAACAGTCTTCAAAAACCACTTTCGATATTCTTTGTTTTACTCGGCTTATATGCGGGCATTACCATAAACTATCAGCACAAAATTGTTACAGACAGCTTTAAAATTTTTACAATTCTTATCGTATGCTGGAGCATTCTTTGCTATATATCTGATAATCTTCAGACTGCTTTCAACTTAAAAAGTGATAATAAACCAGTTAACGGTGTTGCGGTTAAGTTTATTTCAAACATATTAAAAGTTATAATCGTCTGCATCGCAGTAGTCATGGTGCTTGCAGAACTTGGCTACAACATTAACGGTCTTATAACGGGACTCGGCGTAGGCGGACTCGCCGTTTCACTTTCCGCTCAGGATACACTTAAAAATCTTATTTCCGGTTTTGTTATTTTGTTTGATAAACCATTTGACGTTGGAGATTTGATTGAAACAGCCGAATTCAAGGGCGTTGTTGAAGATATAACAATGCGTTCAACAAGAATTCGCAAGTTGGATGATTCTGTTATTATTGTTCCGAACTCTTCACTGTCTGATTCTTCAATATCAAACTATACACGACTTACAAGAAAGCTTGTTGAATTTAAAATAGGTCTGCTCTATTCAACACCTGCCGAAACAGTTAAAAAGTGTGAAACTGAGATTAAAGAATATCTTGATAAAAATGAAACCGTTGATTCCGAAACAATCAGAGTTTATTTTACGGAATATGACGAATCATCAATCAACATTCTGATCAGATGCTATATTTGCACAACAGATATTGAAGTATATTATAAATTTTCAGAGGAGCTTAATTTTGAAATAAAGCAGATTATTGAAAGCAACAAAACAGATTTTGCTTTCCCTACAAGAAGCATTTATATCGAAAAAAACTAAAACTATGTATATTTTGTTATATGGAATTATAATAATTTTTTCAACCTTTATGGGCGCATTTGTGGGTCTTGGCGGCGGAGTAATCATAAAGCCAATGCTTGATTTAATCGGGCATGATACCGTAGCAGCGGTTAACTTCATATCTGCCTGTGCCGTTTTCAGCATGAGCATCAGTTCCACCATAAAGCACATAAAAACAAAAACAAAAATCGATTTTAAATTCATTGCCATTTTATCAACAGGCTCGGTTATAGGCGGAATTTGCGGTCCGTATCTGTTTGACTATATGCTTAGCGTATTTAACAATGATATGCTCAAGAAGATACAGGGGCTAATCCTCGGTGCTCTTCTTGTGCTCTCCGTTATTTACATAAACATAAAAAACAGAAAAAGCTTTCAGGTTAAAAATCCTGCGGCAATTGTATTTGTCGGACTTGCACTTGGCTTTATTGCATCCTTTTTAGGTGTTGGCGGCGGTCCCATAAATGTTGCATTCCTTGTTTTATTCTTTTCAATGAATATGAAAGAGGCGGCAGTTTACAGTGTCGGTACTATATTTTTCAGCCAGCTTTCCAAGCTTGTTACGCTTGCAGCAACAGGCACAATTCCTCAGTTTGAACCTGTAGTATTAATTGTTGCCGTTGTTTGTGCCGTGGCAGGCGGTATAATAGGTGCTAAAATGAATAAAAAAAGTAATGAAAAAGTAATTAAAACAGTTTTTACAATTGTTGTTGCAGCTGTTGCTGCGGTAAACTTTTATAATGCTGTTGCATAAAAGGAGTAAAATTGATGAAAAAGAAAAACATTATTTTCTATTTTTCCGATCAGCAAAGGTGGGATACTGTTAATGACGAAATCACACCAAACCTTATGAAGCTGGCATCTGAGGGTGTTTTGTTTGAAAACAATTTCACCTGCCAGCCTGTATGCGGTCCTGCAAGAGCATGCCTGCAGTCAGGTGTTTATGCTACGCAGATCGGATGCTATTGGAACGGCATTGCACTTCCCGATAGCATCACACCGCTTGCAGAACATTTCAACAATGCGGGTTATCAGACTGCATACATAGGAAAATGGCATCTTGGATCGGACCGTTATCCCGGAGTCGGTGTTCATTGTGAAAAAACGGCCATTCCGAAGGACAGGCAGGGTAAGTATCAGTATTGGCGTGCAGCAGACTGCCTTGAATTTACTTCTCACGGCTATGACGGCTATATTTTCGACGGAGACGGCAACCAGATAGACTTCAAGGGCTACCGTGCAGATTGTATTAACGATTTTGCACTTGAATATCTTGATAACTGCAATAAGGATAAGCCGTTCTTTATGTTTGTAAGCCAACTTGAACCGCATCATCAGAACGACCGTAAATGCTATGAGGGCTACAAGGAAACCATAGATGATTATAAGGATTACCCTATCCCCGATGATTTAAGCTTTTTAAAGGGCGATTACAAGGAGATGTACCCCGATTACATTTCTGCAATAAACAGGCTTGATTATAATGTAGGCAGGCTTGTTGATAAGCTGAAAGAGCTTGGTATTTATGATGACACCATTATTATTTATACAAGCGACCATGGCAGCCATTTCAAAACAAGAAACCAGGAATACAAGAGAAGCTGCCACGAGAGTTCAACACATACGCCTCTTATTATCAAGGGCGGCGGCTTTGAAGGCGGAAAAACAGAGAAAAGACTTTCAAGCCTTATTGATATTCCGACCACTATGCTTTCTATGGCAGGAATTGATATTCCTAAAGAATATATGGGTGTTGATTTAACAAAGCAGATTGATAATCCTGATGAAAAACGTGACTGTGTATTTATGCAGATAAGCGAAAGCCAGTGCGGAAGATCAATCAGAACAGACCGCTTTAAGTATGCAGTAAGAGATTTAAGCCCTATCGGCTATACACGCCACAGCAGCAAGGTTTATTTTGAGGATTATCTTTACGATCTTAAGAAAGACCCAATTGAAAAGAACAACCTTATTAAAAACTCGGACTATTCCGAAATCAGGCAAAATTTAAAGTATATGCTTATAGAGCAGATGGTTAAGGCAGATGAACAAAAACCTGTTATCCTCCCCGCAATAATAAAAAGAAAAAAATAACATACCGGGTTTATGTTGTGAATTTATATCAGACGTATGTTAATCTGAAATTTAAAACAAAAACGCTTAGGATTTTTCACTACGGACTTCCTAAGCGTTTTTGTTTTATCTGATTTAATTTTATAGATTACATATTACTTCTCTTGATTATTTGCTTCCACTATTTCGTGCAGAGTAATATTTTCATTTCTGTATCTTGCATTTGGATTTTTTTCTCCGCGTTTTATCGTGATTGCTTTTTTCGGACAGCTATGAGCACAGGCAAGGCAGTATTCACATTTTGAATATTTACGTTTAGATTTGCCGCTGCTGATTATTATGTTATTAACAGGGCAGACTTTTTTACAAATTCCGCAGCCAATACATAAATCTGCTTTAATTTTCAATTGACTTCCGTCATTGCTCATAATATGAAGCTTTTCCATGGCCCAAACCTGTTTGGCAAGTCTTATTCCCTGCGAAGTTGCTTTTGGAATGCTCCTTTTCTCAACAGAAATATCAGCTATAATTTCTTCAAGTTTTTTATCCGTTCCCTTATCGGCTTGCTTTTCCTGCTCCATATCAAAAACAGGCAAATAGTTATCCACCATAGAAACCGTATTTATGTAGTCTGCTTTTATATTCAGCTTTTTACATTCTTCAGGCAATGTTTTGCATATAGCGGAATCATTGTTGCCATATGTTCCTATGAAATATAAATAATTTGTTTTGAATACAGATTTTCTAAGAAAATCAAGAACAATTTTAGGTGCACGCCCTGCATAAATCGGAAATACAATACCTATTCTTTCATCACAAAAATCGTAAGTGTTATTTTTAAGCATCTGAGGTATGCTCATCGGATTTTCGTCGAATTTTTTTGCCACATATAGGCTGTTGCCTGTTGCTGTAAAATAAAAAACCATATTTTATTTTCTCCAAAACTTATTAATCAAACCAATTTTCCCATATTATATGCCTCTGCCATTGCAGGGGTAGAGGTGATTTCACCCTTATCATAAACACCTTTGCCGTAAATTACACCCATTTCCTTAGAGTAATCAAGGCAAGCTGCCAAACCGCGGAAGCATTCAAGTGTGCAGTCCATTACCGTGCTGCTTGCTTCGGCAGCAGTCATTATATAATAAAACTCTTTATTTGGCATCTCCCTCCACCTTGCTACACAGCGGTCAATAAGCGCTTTCATCTGGGCATCAATTGAGTAAAAATATACAGGGCTTGCCATAACAATTGTATCTGCCAACTGCATTTTATCTAAAATATTGCTCATATCATCCTTGATTGCACACTGCCCTTTTCCGTTATCACGGCAAAAATAGCAGGCATTGCAGGGTGCAACCTTTTTATCTCTTAAAAAGATTTTGTCAACATCATTTCCGCTTTCTGTTGCACCTCGCATAAATTCATCACATAAAATATCGGAATTACCTCCCTTTCGCGGACTGCCCGATATAATTAAAACCTTTTTACTCACAATTATTCGCTCCCTTTTATTTATGAATTTTCAGTGCGTGCAGCATTTTTACAAAAGCAGGGTCGGAATGATCTACAATCTCACTCCTGCCTAAATCCAACTTTGAAATTTCATTCATTTCATCATCTGTTAATTCAAAATCCCATATATCAATATTCTGCTCCATTCTTTCAATATGGGTTGACTTAGGAATAATCACAGCACCCCTCTGAACATTCCACTTAAGTGCAACCTGTGCAGGTGTTTTGCCGTATTTACTGCCTATTGAAGTAAGTACTTCGTTTGTAAAAATACCGTATTTTCCCTCTGCAAGAGGTCCCCAAGCCATTGAAGTAACACCGTATTCCTTCATATTTTCAATCGCCTTTTCCTGAGTGAAAAACGGGTGCAGTTCAATCTGATTGATTGCCGGCACAATATCCACTGTTTCGCAGAAATCTGTAAGAGCGGCAGGATAAAAGTTACATACACCGATTGCCCTGATTTTACCTTCTTTATAAAGTTCTTCCATGGCTCTCCATGCGCCATAGTAATCACCCATCGGCTGATGTATCAAATAAAGGTCAAGGTAATCAAGCCCAAGTTTTTCAAGTGAAGCATAAAATGCCTTTTTTGCCTGTTCATACCCTGCATCCTGCACCCAAAGCTTTGTTACAATAAACAGCTCTTCACGTGCAACACCACTTTTTGCAATAGCCTTACCCACCGCCTCTTCATTCATATAAGCGGCAGCAGTATCTATAAGACGGTAACCGCTTCTGATTGCATCAAGCACTGCATTTTCACACACATTTGCATCGGGAATCTGAAACACACCAAAGCCCTCAAGCGGCATTTTTACTCGGTTATTCAAGGTTACATAATTCATCATAAAATCTCCTTATAATATTGAACTTTAAAGTCCAAGTTCATTAATCCAGGCTGTAACGGTATCTTCTGATACATTTGATGAAAATCTTTCACCTTCAAGCCAATTTCCTTTGCCTGCCATAGCTGCAAGCAATTTTCCGCTGTCCCCTAAGCCTGAGCTTGTTGAGGTACAAAACGGAACAACTGTTTTGCCTGTAAAATCATTTGCTTTAACAAAACTATCCACAGGCCATGCGGCAATGCCCCACCAGATAGGATAACCGATAAAAACAGTATCATATGAATCCCAATTGCTTACAGTTGCTGAAACCAGTTCAATATCTCTTGCACTTTCGTTTTCGTGCTCATAATTAACACGGCTGCTTTCATCCCTCCAGTTCAAATCATCATCTGTATATGCATTCTTAGGCGCAATTTCAAAAACATCGCCATTTGTTGCCTTAGCAATATAATTTGCAGCATTTTCTGTATTACCGCTTGCAGAGAAATATACCACCAGCGTTTTGCCTGCGGAAGATATATTTTCGCTTGTAGGTTCGGTTGATACAGACTGATTTTCCGTTACTGACAGCAGCGTTTCATTTTCATTCTTAGCATTATTGCTGCAGGCAGCAAAAGCAAATATTAAAATTATAACTAATAATAATGATGTAATTTTTTTCATAATAAACTCCTCGTAAAATTAAATTATAAACATTCCTTAAGTATTTCTAAAATTTCTTCGTGTGTCAATTTTTTACAGCAGCCTTCCGTTATGTTGGTTGAATCTGCAATTGTTTTTAAATCAGTATTTTTATCTATATTCATTTCTGAAAAAGAGGTTGGCAGTCCTATCTCTTTGATAAAATCCTCAAGAGCACGGATTCCTGCAGAAGCAAGCTCACTGTCAGACTTACTTTCCTTTTCAATACCCCAGACATTTACAGCAAACCGAGCAAACTTTTTAATGTTGCATTCATAAATATGACGGTATAAAACGGGCTGAATAACAGCCAGCCCCTGACCGTGATTGCAGTTTGTATACGCACCTAACTGATGCTCAATCTGATGAGCCTGAAAATCTGTTATCTTACCTATTTTCAATATTCCGTTTTCACCCATTGCAGATGCCCACATAAGCTCACCTCTTGCAGTTATGTCATTATAATCTGACATAACTGCACGGATATTTCTGATTGTATTTTTCATTACCGCTTCATTTATATCATCTGATAGATTATATTCACCTCCTGTGCCGAAATAAGTTTCCATACAATGAGAAAGCGTGTCAAATGCACCTGAAACAACCTGTTTCATCGACAGTGACAATGTATATTCAGGATCAAGCACTGCAAAGTCATAATGTGCACCAAAAACACCTGTTTTAATATTTTTTTCTTCATTAGTTATAACTGCACCTGCATTTTGCTCTGCACCTGTGCCTGATGCAGTGACAACGGCACCCATTGGAATTTGCGATACAGGAAGCCTTCCTTTTGAAAATTCCATTTCCCATATATCCTCTTCAGTACAAGCCTGAGAGGAAATAATTTTACAGCAGTCAATAACCGAGCCACCGCCGACTGCAAGAATAAAATTCACGTTGTTTTCTTTGACAAGCCTTGCACCCTCCTGCACCTTTACATAGGTAGGATTAGGCATAATTCCGGAAAACACAATTATTTCTTTGCCGGCACACTTCAGCAGATTAACAATTTCATTATAAATTGCGGTCTTCTTAATTGAACCTCCGCCGTAGGCAAGCATCACTTTTCTGCCGTACTTGGAAAGTTCTGCATCAAATGCCTTTTTCGCAGCACCCTTTCCGAAATACTGCGTTGTAGGATATGAATAGATAAAACTATTCATTATAAAAGCCCCCTTGATTAATAATGTTTTTTCTGTTACAATGCAAGTATAAAACACGGTAGTTGCTACCGGTCAAGAGTTTTTTTATTTTTTTTCGAGGTGATTTTTATGTTTACAATGAAGGATGTTTGCAAACAGGTTAATATGCCATATGAAACATTAAAATTTTATTGCAATAAGGGATTGGTGCCCAATGTAAAGCGTGATAATAATAATTACAGAATATTTGATGAAAACGATGTTGCATGGATAAAAAGTCTTATTTGTTTAAAAAACTGCGGAATGAGTATTCAGGAAATGAAGGAATATCTTGATTTTTGTCTTGATGGTCCGTCAACAATACCGCAAAGAAAGATTATTCTTGATAAAAAAAGAGAAGAACTGCTTGGTAAAGTTTCAGTTCTTCAAAAGAGCATTGATTATATTGACTGGAAACAAGGATTTTATGATGATGTGCTTTCCGGCAAAACAGAGTATATAAGTAATTTAATTAATACCAGCAAATTAAATAACTGACAACACATAGCTGCTTTTTACAGAATTAACTTCAGTATTTATAAATAGTAAAAAATCGAGAACTCCTAAGAGTTCTCGATTTTTATTTTGTATATACCAATTACATTAGTCTTCATTCTGTGCTGCATGTTTTTCAACAAGAGCATCCAGAATTCTTCCGTGCTCTTTATCTGACAAAGCATATTTCAAGGTAGGAAGTGCCGAAAGAAGCATACCTATTGCAGGGGGAATAGAAATAAGCATAAACATAACGGCAGCATATTTGCCGTCATTATATGTTATGAAATTCTCACCTCTTGTAAGTGCCTCATTCATTGCCTCAATATTCTTATCGGAAAAGCTTACTGCACCGTATGCAAAGGACTGTATAAGTGCAGCAATACCACCTGAAAGCTTTGTGATAAAGCTCTGACCTGAGAAAAACACACCGTCAGGTCTGATGCCTGTATGGTATTCCTCATAATCAACACAATCTGCAATCATAACAGACTGCATAACGTTTATTCCGCCCATTCCTGCACTTGCAAGGAAAAGAAGTACACCTGTTGCGATAACCCAGCCGAGCGGTGTTAAATCTCCGCCTGCAATTTTAAAAATCACAAAGAGAAGGAAAAACGGAACTGCTCCGCCGATGGAGAAGAAATTATAGATTTTCTTATTCTCAAATTTTTCAGCAAGCATCGGTGTTATTGCCATAGCAATAAACTGACCTGCAAAAATACCGATAGCTATAATTGCTATATTAATAAACATTCCCCAGTTGATTCCGCTTTCAGGGAAAATATTGAGGAAGTTACCGTTTGCATAATAATATGTAACGAAAGACATTGCAATAAGCATAAGAAGCTGAATCGGGCTTCTTAAAATACCGGAAATAAGAATCTGGCGGAAAGGCTTGCACTGCCACATAATTTTGAAGTTTTCCTTCATTGTGCGGCGTTCTTCTGAGGATTTAACTCTTTCCTTTGTGCCTACACCTGCAAGCTCAAACATAATTGTGCTTACAACCGTAAGAATAACAACGGTTAAAATAAAGCTGTACTGATTGGCTTTATTCACGCTGTAACCCTTAGCCGTAAAGATACCTGCTGCTACCTGTGCAATCTGAACAACAAGCACACCTAAACCGCCTACACCCGCTGCAATTCTTGCAAGTCCCAAAAGCTTTGAACGATCATTTTCATCCTCAGACATAAGAGAGGTCAAGCCCCAAAGAGGAATATCACCAACTGTGTAAAGCATACCCCAAAGAATGTATGAAACTGCCGCCCACGCAACAATAATAACCTTTCCCGCCTGTGTCTGAGCCTCTGCATAGTTGCCGTTAACAAATGTTAAAATTGTTATTACACCTATAATTGCAGGGAAAATAATAAGATAGGGTCTGCACTTGCCCCACTTGCTTTTCGTTTTATCAACAATAGTACCCATCATCGGGTCATTAATTGCATCCCACACACGTGCAACTGCAATAATCCATCCAATAGCAATAACGGGTACATAAATTACATACTGCAGATAATATCCAACAAGTCCCGTAGCAATGATATTATAAATCATATTCTGACCGAACATACCTGCAAGATACATATTACGTTCTTTTTTTGTATAAGTCTGTTTCATAAATTCAACCCCTTTATTCAATCTAAAAAACGGCAAAAAGCACACAGTGATTTCCACTGTGTGCGATTATGCACAAATTATGCCATAAACCTACGGATTACGCTTTCCATATCGTCATAGTTCATAATTCTCGGAACCGGATAACCGGGATTACCCTCTTTAAGCGCTCTTCCGATAAGGGTAGGCAAATCCTCCTCCTTAATCATATCAAAGCTTGACGGAATATTCATATTGGCATTCAGCATTTTGATTGCTTCAATAAATTTAACAGCCTTATCAGCCTCATTGTTTCCTTTGATACCAACAATATCTGCAAGCTTAGCAAGCTGAGGATAAATACATTCACCATACCATTCAAGCACATACGGAAGAATAACAGCATTTGCAAGACCGTGAGGTGTGCCGTATAGACCGCCAAGATTATGTGCAATTGCATGAACATAACCTACATAAGCGCGTGTAAATGCACAGCCTGCCCAGTATGAACCCTTAAGCATATTCGCTCTTGCTTCAAAATTCTTACCGTTTTTGTAAGCAGCTTCAACATTATCAAAAATAAGCTTTGTTGCCTTTTCTGCCTGATTTCTTGTTTGCTTAGTGTTGCTTCTTCCGATATAAGCCTCTACAGCGTGAGTAAGTGCATCCATACCTGTTGTTGAAGTAATATGGGGTGGCAAACCTACGGTTAATTCCGGGTCAAGCACAGCATATTTGGGACGAAGACAGATATCATTGATTGCATTCTTCTCATGTGTTTCAGGATCGGTTACAACAGCAGCAACTGTTGTTTCAGAGCCTGTTCCTGCAGTTGTAGGAACTGCAAAAAACGGTGGTAATTTTTTAAGTACTTTAAGATAGCCTCTCATCTTGCGGACAGTCTGATTTGGTTTGACAACTCTTGCTGCGGCTGCTTTAGCACAGTCCATAGGAGAGCCGCCGCCAAATGCAATAAAGCCCTGGCACTCGTTTTTAATATACATTTCACGAGCTGCCTCGATATTAGGAATAGTCGGATTCGGCTGAACTTCATCATAAACAACGTAATCCACGCCTTCTTCCGTAAGCTTTTCAAATAACGGATCAAGAAGATGAAGCCCCATAAGACCCTTGTCTGTTACAACAAGCACCTTATTAATGCCCTTGCTCTTAACGAATTCAGGTAATTTTAAAATTGAGCCTTTGCCCTCAAGAAGCTGCGGTTCAGACCAATCAAGAAAATTCATGGCAACTTTAAAAACTGTCTGATAAATTCGATAATAGCATTTTTTTAATTCCCAAAGCATCATAAAACCTCCCTTTCAAATAATTTCAAATCTATTTTACTAAAATAAACAAAATTTTGCAATAGATTTATATAAGATATTCACATCTAATATAATTTATGATATACTTCTTTATATCAAAATCAGGAATGGGGTTTATTATTTATGGGACATAAACAGATTTTATTCTGCGGAAATCATCCGCACTATCTGAAAAAAGAGCTTATTAAAGACAGTAATGAAGCAAACGGCGGGATTGCCTTTCGTATTCCGAGCATAATCAATGCAGGTGACGGTGTTCTGGTTGCAGCAATCGACCGTGCCTCAACAGGAGCAGACTGGGGTTATATTGAAATTGCAATCCGCAGAAGTGAGAACGGCGGCAAAACCTGGAGCAATGTAGAAGCCATAGCAATTCCTCCTGCAAGAGAAACCAAAATATCGGATGACTGCTACTCATCAGGCTTTTTTATTGACCCGTGCATGGCAATAGCGCCTAACGGTGACATTGTTATGATTATCGACTTCTGGCCTGAATGCAAAGGATTGCATAATCGTTCCATTCTTGATAAGAAAAAGGCCCCCTACGGTGAACTGAACGGCAAAAACTGTCTGCTTATTTATGACAGAAACGGCAGCCGATTTTTTGTTCATGATGACGGAAAAGTGTTTGACAGCAAAAAAAATCCGACAGACTACAGAGTTGAGGGCTTAGGTTCACTTTATGAAAAGGACGAATATTTAGGAAACATTTATCTTAACGGCCCTGTGGGTGTAAACGAGGCTAATGCTAAAACAACCTTCGGTGCACCGCTTAAAGCACCAAAACGCTGTTACGTTTTTATGCTCAGAAGCAGTGACAAAGGCAAAACTTGGACTGAACCGAAGGATATTACAAATATGTTTCTCGGAAAAAGCGACGGCACTTTTTTGGGCGTAGCCCCGGGTGTAGGCTTAACAACAAAAAAAGGCAGAATTATCATGCCGCTTTATGTGGACCGCAAGGAAACCGTTGCAGTTTACAGCGATGACAACGGTGAAACATGGAAACGCAGCGATACGCAGCCCTATTCCAAAAACACAGACGAATGGCAGCTCATTGAAGTATCGGACGGCAGAATTCTCGGCTTCGGCAGGCAGAAAAAATACGGCAAAACGCCTGTTTCCATATCCTATAACAACGGTGAAAACTGGATTAAGGGCAAAAAAACAGGTGTGCTTGCCCCAAAATGCCAAAAAAGTGTTATCACCTTTGGTGAGTATGTGCTGTGCTCTCATGCCGGCTTAGGTTCAAAAAAACGTGAAAACGGTGCATTGTCAGTCGGAAAGCTTGCTGACACAAAAAAGGGATACACTGCTGTTGAATGGATAAATCATAAAAAAATCAACAATGGATTTTTTGCTTATTCCTGCCTTGTGCCGATTGATGAAGAAACAGTTGGTATACTATACGAAGCAGAGCCAAGCAGCTATCTTATATTTGAAACTTACAAAATTGATGAACTTGTAAAATAATACTTTTGCAATACAAAACCTCTCTTTTACAAGAGAGGTTTTTTGTAACAATTATTCATAAAATATTCATATTTTCCTTGACTGCAAAATATAAATCTACTATAATTTGTATATACCGAACACATGGTATACAAATCATAGCAAATATAAAAGGAGAATACATTATGGAAAACAAAAATGATTTCACACAGACAAATGAAACACAGTTCACAAATCCAACACCTCAGCCTGATTTTCAGCAGCCAAATCAGCAGCCATTTTATCAGCCGCCGGTTAATGATAAAAAGAGTGTAGGACTTAACATTATCTCATTTTTCATTCCGCTTGTCGGCTTAATTATCTATCTTGTTCAGAAGGATACAACTCCTGTTAAGGCAAAGAGTGCAGGAAAATCTGCTCTTATCGGCTTCATTTTAGGGATTGTACTTTCTATTGTTTATGCTGTAGTTTTTGCTTCTCTTTTCGGAAAAGCAATGGATGAAATAGAAAATGACCCTGATTTCTCATACGGTGATTACAGTGACTACGATTTAGATGCTCTTTACGACGAGCTTTACAACTAAATTTTAGTTAAAATAAGACAAAATAAAACACTTGCAAAATCCTATATAATGTAGTACAATATTGCCATTGGAAAACACGATGACGAAGAAAAGTAGCTTTTGTCAGGTCATTCAGAGAGCAAAACCTTTGGCTGTGAGTTTTGTATGGCAGATAAAAGCGAAGTTCCCTTTTGAGTGGCTGCGCTGAAAATTGCAGTAGGTGCAGACGGTGTGAGTTCCGTTAACGGCTCAAAGAGTGTTTGCTCAGATTGATGCAAAAATTAGGGTGGTACCGCAGGTTATTACGACTTGTCCCTTACTGTTAGGGGCAAGTCTTTTTTTGTCCCAAAATTAAAGAAAGGATGAATGTTATGAAAACACAACTTGAAAAAATCAGACAGGCTGCCAAGGATGCACTTGATTCTTTTGACACCAAGGAACAGCTTGAAGAAGCAAGAATTAAGTATCTCGGCAAAAAAGGCGAGCTTACTGCTATTTTAAAGCAGATGGGCAAATTATCCTCTGAAGAACGCCCTGTTATCGGTCAGCTTGCCAATGAAATCCGTGCCGATATTGAAGAAAAAATTGCAGCAAAAGCACAGGAATTAAAGCAGAAAGAGGTTCAGCTTGAAATCAATTCAATGCCTGAATTTGATATTTCACTTCCGCCGGAGCTTGGCAGAGGCTCCTATCACCCAATCACGCTTGTTCAGCGTGAATGCGAGCGTATATTCAAATCTATGGGCTTCACCGTTGAGGATTACAGCGAGGTTGTAACAGACTACGAATGCTTTGAATCACTCAACATTCCTAAGCATCACCCCGCAAGAGATATGCAGGATACCTATTATCTTGAAAACGGTCAGCTTTTAAAATCACAGACCTCTGCCGCACAGAATGCGATTTATTTAAAGTATAAGGATGCTCTAATCAATGACGGTGTGCCGATTAAAGCAATATTCCCCGGCAGATGCTTCAGAAACGAAGCAACAGATGCCTGTCACGAAAACACTTTCTTCCAGATGGAGGGTGTTATGGTAGACAAGAATATTTCCATCTCAAACCTTATTTACTTTATGAAGGCTATGCTTTCAGAGGTATTTCAGAAGGATATCAAGGTAAGACTCCGTCCCGGATTTTTCCCGTTCGTGGAACCCGGCTTTGAGCTTGACATAAGCTGCCTTATCTGCGGCGGAGAGGGATGCCCTTCCTGCAAGCACAGCGGATGGCTTGAGCTTTGTCCGTGCGGAATGATTCACCCCGAGGTGCTCAGAATGGGCGGCATTGACCCCGAGGAATACACAGGCTTCGCATTCGGACTCGGCTTAACAAGACTTGCCATGATGAAATACGGAATTAAGGATATTCGTGATCTGAACAGCGGAAATCTTAAGTCCCTTTCACAGTTTACAGATGATGAGTAAGAAATAATTTTAGGAAAGGAAGAATGAATTATGTTTTTATCAATGAACTGGATTTCTGATTTTGTTGATTTCACAGGGCTTGACAAGGTTAAGCTTATCAATCAGTTTTCACTTTCAACCGCTGAGGTTGAAAACGAAATATTCTTTAAGGGCAGTGATATAAGCGGAATTGTTGTTGCAGAAATCAAATCCGTTTTGCCTCACCCTGAATCAAAAAAGCTTCACCTTTTAAAGGTTGATACAGGCAAGGACGAGCTGACAGATGTTGTCTGCGGTGCTCCGAATGTAAGAGAGGGTATGAAAACTGCTTTTGCACAGGTTGGTGCACATATCGGTGATATTGAAATCACACCGCGCAAGCTTGCCGGCTACACCTCTAACGGTATGTGCTGCTCCGAAAAGGAAATCGGTATCAGTGATGACAATTCGGGCATTATGGAAATTGCCGATGATGTTGCAAACGGCACTGACTTAAAGGATATTTATGAGATTGATGATATTATCTTTGAGGTAGATAACAAGTCACTCACCAACCGCCCTGATTTGTGGGGACATTACGGCATTGCACGTGAGTTTGCCGCACTGGCAGGCAGACCGCTCAAACCGCTTGATACCGCTGATTTAGCAAAATACGGCAATCTTCCCAAGGTTGATATGAAAATTGAAGATCCGCTTTGTCAGCGTTATTCCTGCCTGCAGGTTGAAAATATCAACAGAAGCGTAAGCCCTGTTAATATGAGAATACGTCTTTTCTACTGCGGAATGAGAGCAATCAATTTCCTTGCAGATTTAACAAACTATCTTATGCTTGAAATGGGTCAGCCCATGCATGCATTTGACTCTCGCAAGGTTGAAAAGATACGCATTAAGAGATTTGAAAAACCGTTTGAATTTCAGACACTGGACGGTGTTGAAAGACATATAGATGAAAACACGCTTATGATTTGCAACAACAACACACCTGTTGCCATTGCGGGCATTATGGGCGGACTGGACAGCGAAATTGTTGATGACACAACAACCTTAACTCTTGAATCCGCAACCTTTAATGCCGTATCAATCCGCAAATCAACCGTTCGTCTTTCACACAGAACAGATGCCTCAATGCGTTATGAAAAATGCCTTGACCCTGAAATGACCGTTTCTGCTATTGCAAGATTTGTTAAACTTCTTACAGATGCGGACAGTGATGTAAAGGTTGTTTCATCACTTACGGATGAATACGCTTTCAAGTACGAAACAATCAACCTTGATTTCACAAAGAAATTTGTAGACAGATACACAGGCATTGAAATTGACAACGATACTATTGTTGAAACCTTAACCTCACTTGGCTTTAAGGTTGAGCTTAATGACGATAATTTCAGCGTTGAGGTTCCAAGCTGGAGAGCAACTAAGGACATTACAATGAAAGCCGATATTATTGAGGAAATCACAAGAATTTACGGCTATGATAACTTTGATGTTCACACTGCAAATGCTCCGCTCTACCCTGTTCGTGCACATGAGGAGAAAACCGTTGAGGATAAGATTAAGGATATTCTTGTTAAGCGTTTTTCAATGCATGAGCTTCATTCCTATGTTTGGGCATACTATGATGAGATGAAGGCTCTGGGCATAGAGATTGAGGATAATATTAAGCTGGTTAATTCAACCAACCCGAATATTGAAACAATCCGCAAATCCGTTATCCCTACTCAGCTTTGTCAGCTTAAAGCAAACACAGGCTATGCACCTGATTTCGGTGTATTTGAAATAGGCAGAGTTGTTAACGGTGTAGACAGCAATAACCTCTGCATTGAAAGCAAAAAGCTTGCAATCTCTCTTTTCAGCAAAACAAAGTCAACAGAGCAGCTTTATTTTGAGCTTCGCGATATGCTTGCCGTTATTACAGATGATATCAAGCATAAGAACCTCAGCTACAAAGCAATAGAGGCAGCACATTCATATCAGCACCCGAAAAACCTGAATGCAATTATCTGTGACGGTATTGAAATCGGCGAAATCGGAATTGTTCACCCACTTGTGCTGAAAAAGCTCGACAAAAAGGCTAATGTTGTATTCGCTGAGATTGATGTCAAAACTTTTGCTGAAATTGAAAGTGCAGGCATTGCTTATGAGGAGGTTTCAAAATACCCTGAAATTGAGATAGATCTTTCATTCATTTCAGATAAATTTGAACCGATTGCCAAAGCAATAGAACAGGCAAAGTGCAGCCTTATCAAAAAAACAAAGGTTGTTGACACTTATACAGATGAAAAATCCAAGTCTATAACGGTCAGAATAACCTTTGCTCATACCGAAAGAACACTTACAAGAGAAGAGGTTACCAAGGTTACAGATAAGATTATTGACACACTTAAAGAGGAAAAAATTGCACTTCGTTCTTAAATTTAAAAAAAAAGATTGTAATTAAGGAAATTTTTGTATATAATTAATTGTATAGTGTGAGTTTAATTCACATTTGCAAACTCGCAGGAGGTGACTTTACTTTGACTGATAAAACAATGACATTTAAAATCGGTGATGAACGCGAAGAAATAATGAAGGAAATTCTTACTCAGGTATTTGATGCACTGAGAGAAAAAGGCTATAATCCTATCAACCAGATTGTTGGGTATATTCTTTCTGAGGATCCAACCTATATCACCACGCACAATAACGCAAGAAGTCTTATCAGAAAAATAGATCGCGATGAGCTTTTGGCCGAGCTGGTAAAGTCTTACCTCAACAACTAAAATTCAGAATAATAAAGGAGGGTTTTCTTTGGCAGAAGCAAAAGATACATTTCTTACCTACAAAGGAAAACCTTTGGTTAGATGCGGAAAGACTGTTTACTACGGCAATATGTCTGACCCATACGTTGTTTGCTTGAATATTCAGAGTGATAAGGAATTTAAAGATATTTCCCTTTCTGAAAAGGTGCTTATTCAGCTTATCACCACAGACCCTGAAATAGTAAACCCAAAGGAAAAGATTATTAAAAAGAGCGAAAAGGAAGGTCTTTTCACTGCACTTGATTTAGGTGCAGTATGGCTTGAAAGAGTGCTCAAAAAATAATTACACAGCAAAAAGGCAAGGTGTTTTCACACCTTGCCTTTTTTAATTTATTACGGGACGATGTAGTCATCGTCCCCCACAATATATAATTTATTGAACCACCTACCTACGACTTTTTTGCTTTAATTCTTAACTCTGTCTGTTCCCATTTCCGTAGTATGAATTTTATCTATATTATCAAGTAATATCTGTTTATTGTCCACTATATACCAAAACACTGCATTATTTTGTATTATTTTTGCCTTTTATCTTATCAATAATACGCCGTATTCCTAAAGTAATAGCAATGCACATTGGGAAAAAAGGTGTAAATGGACCTGCCCAGAACGCAAGATACGCCGTTGCCATCACGCTGCACCATTTCCAGTGAAACAGAGCATGGCACAAATATCCGCCCCAAACAGGCGAATACATAATTACTACAACAATTGCAAAAATAACAACCGTCTTCCAATCCTTACATTCTTTCCATATCCATTTACAAAAGTTGATAAACTTGGTTTTAAGTTTAATTAAAAAAATCTTGATTTTCTCCATTTTCACATACTACCTTCTGAATAAATTACGATTTATCTTTTTTCTTCAAATTCGATTCCTGTGTTATATTTTTTATTATTGATTTCTTCTTTGATTTTAATGGTGCTTTCCATATCAATATCATAGCAATTTGCAATTGCCAAGGCATAGTAGATTACATCCCAAAGTTCTTCATCTATCGTACCTTTAATATTTCCGTTTTCCTCGTAAACAATACCTTTTCTCATTGCCTTTGCAAGTTAACCGACTTCTTCGGACAGTTTAAAAAAATAATCCGTTTTCAGTTCAGGCTTAAAATCTTTTGCCTTGATGTAATTCTGAAGATATTTTAATGTGGTTTTTCCGTCCATAGCTTACACCTTGTCTTTTTAATTTTTCTGTAACGGCACACTCTGTTTCCGCCTGAAACAACCTTAAATACTATAATCCTTAATCAGCCTGCTGCTCCAAACAAACAATTCATTTGAATAATTATCAAATTCTTCTGTTTTATCCGCAGATTTAATGGTGAAATACAGCTCTAAAATATGCTTATCCTCTGCTTCCAATTTATCTATCAAATCTTTTTTCTTTGACACATAATTTTCCGTATCATAAAAATATTTTGCCTGTAACACAAATACTGCCTGTTTAAATAATGCCTTTAATATGTCCAAGCTCTTTTCATGAATAATATTATGACAGCAGGCGTGATATATGTTGCAACCGCCAATCAGAACCGCCTGCTTAACATTTTCCTTTTTTATCAGCGGCAAAATGAAATCAAGCTTTCCGTATATAGCTTTTGTATCATAATAAAATTGAAACAAATCTGATTTTTCCCAATTAGCCAGTTCATCTTTCCCGGATAAAAAGCCGCAGATTTTTTCCCTGCAAGACATCTTAGAAATAATTTCATCATATTTCTTTAAATCGTCCATTTTCAGCTTATCAAAAATAACCACAACATCTATGTCACTGCCTTCTGTTGCTTCTTCACGTGCATAGCTTCCCTGCAAGCCGATAAATTCTATTCTGCTTTTAAAATTCTCCTGTATTTTCTGTGAAAAATCACTGATCCATTCTTCTATATTAAACATTGTAACCTCACTTCAAATTTTCCATTTATTTATAAGTTTTTCAAAAGCCCTGCACAGCCATCATAAATATCGCGGAATGCAATATCAAAGCGTCCGGAATACCACGGGTCGGCAACATCACCGCCGCGGTCAGTATAGTCCATCAGCCTGCTGATTTTATGCTCCTTATCACCGCCGAAAATGCGTGCCATATTACGGATATTAGCACTGTCCATTCCTATGAAATAATCATATTTATCATAATCACTTTTCTGCAATTGAACAGCTCTTTTGCCCCTGCAGGACAAGCTGTGCCTTGCAAGCTCTGCCTTCGCGGGCGGATAAACAGGATTGCCGATTCCGTTCCATATTTCCTCAGTGCTTGTTGCGGATGAAGCAATCACAAAATCATCCGCTATTCCCTGCTTTTGCACCATATCCTTAAATATAAACTCCGCCATAGGTGAACGGCATATATTGCCGTGGCACACAAACATAATTCTAATCATATATCAAATCCTTAATATACCTTTCCTTTTTCCATGTATCCTTTTTGCTGCAGCAGAAATTCTCTATCAAAACATTTTCAGCGTGCCTTATGAAAAGTGCATAGCTCGGCAGATTTCGAAAGCGGTTGCATTCAGGGTATTCTGTTGTGTATTCAGGAATAAACAGCCGCCTGTCCACAGTATCCGGAACGCGTGATAATTCAAGATTAATATTTTTCAGGCTGATATTCTTAACTCTTTTGGTTATCCCTTTTTGCCTAAAGCCGCAAATCATAATCGGAATTTCAACCTCTTTTGCAGAAAGATTTTCAACTGCAACATCACGGATTTCACTTTTCATATTGTACAAATTCTTATCTGCAAGCTCACCCTTTTCCGCTTTTTCGCCAAACTCTATTGCCCTTGCACTCTGAGCAGTAATCTCTGCTGCCCTGTTTCTGTTTCCAAGCCTTATAAATAACGGGCAGGAACAGCGATCTGCTTCAATGTTTTTGATTGTAACATGACTCAGCTTAGCACCGTCCACCGCTTCAAGTGAAATTGCCGAAACAGACCCGGGGTATAAATCCGTCATAAACAGCCTGCAGTTTTCAACTGTAATCCCGTTTATATCGTGCGTGGTTTCCGTGCCGACCTTAACAGCATTTGTGCAGGAAATTATCTCACAGTTACGAACTGCGATGTTGCACATCTCACTGTCACAGCCCTCCCACACGGCATTTTTTATAACCACACCGTCATCAGCCGTGGAAACAAAGCAATGCTCAATAAGCACATTGCTTGAACCAACCATATCAAAGCCGTCTGCATTGGCAACATGTCGGTTGTTGTTTATAATAAAATCTTTAATTTCAACATTGCTGCACTTATCCAGGCGAAAGGACCAGTAAGCACTGTTTTCAATTATAAAATTATGTGCCTTAATGTTATTGCAGTTAACAAGTATAATCGGGCTTCCGTATTTGCTTGGATGTGCAAAGCGAAGCTGTTTTCTGTATTCCTGCCGCATTTCAATAACATCAATATAATCGGCCGGTTCCGCTATGTTTTCGTCATATACAGGCTTTCTGCCGAAAAGATGGCCGTTTCCCTTTATTTTTCCGCCACCCGTAAGTGTTATATTTTCCAGATTTTCTCCGTAAACAAGTGCCCTGTTCTGATAACCTTTGCCTGTTTCATTTGCGGTAATTGATGAGCCGCGCTCAATGAAAAGAGTCACACCCGATTTCAGAAAAACGGTTGTAGAGGTATAATCTCCGCCTGAAATCAAAACCGTTCCGCCAACCTTTTCAGCGGCTTCAAATGCCATATTTATGTACAGTGCATTGTCAACATCAACATCATTGGCCACTGCACCGAAAAAGCGAATATCAAACACATTCTTTTCAGGGAGCTCCGTATCGTGAATATAGTCATCTTCAGGATAATAAGATGAAAAATCGTATTTTCTCACCTCTGTGTAAGGCTCACCCTCAGTAACTCTTGTATCCTTCCAGAAAAGCAAAGTATGCAATTTATCTGTTATGGTACGTTTTGCTTTTGCCATATGAAACCATCTCCTACTCCATTTCGGCAAGATGCTTTATCACCTCACCCGCCATCATAAGCCCTGCCACAGAAGGCACAAACGATATGGATGACGGCGGCACGTTGCGACACTTCGGCTCTTCTGTTGAATACACAACCTTAAGATGATGAATGCCTCTTTTGCGAAGCTCAACGCGCATTTTCTTTGCAAGCGGGCAATATGAGGTTTTGGATATATCTGATATTTTCAATTTATCAGGCTCAAGCTTATTTCCTGTTCCCATTGCACAAATAATATTGATATTGTTTTTTGAAGCAAATTCCGCAAGTGCCAGCTTTGATTTAACCGAATCAATAGCGTCAATGATGTAATCATACTGCGTTAAATCAATCGTGCTGCTTTCATCATAAAATTCCTTTATGGCAGTCACATTGCAAAGCGGATTAATGTCCTTTATCCTGCACGCGGCAACCTCAACCTTAGGCATACCAATTGTTGAGTTAAGAGCAATTATCTGACGGTTGATATTTGTTATATCAACCACATCACTGTCAACAACCGTTATGCTGCCAACCCCGGCTCTTGCGAGTGCTTCAGCGGCATAGGAGCCAACTCCACCAACACCGAAAATAATAACAGAAACTGTTTCAAGCCTTTTCATACCACTTTCGCCAAGAAGACCCTGCTGGCGCGAAAAAGAATCATTCATAAAATCACCGAGAAAAGTATAACATAAAAGATACTGAAATAAAATAACAATATAGAAATTTAGATGTTGATTTATAACCAAAGTTATGATATTATATAACAGCAATCGGGGTGTAGCGCAGGTGGTAGCGCACCAGACTGGGGGTCTGGGGGCCGCAAGTTCAAGTCTTGTCACTCCGACCATTAAGGGCAGGTTTTTAACCTGCCCTTTTATTTTTATTCCTTGTATCTGCATTAATTGATATATCCATTAAGAACATTAATAAATTGGCGCCGAAATCAAATTCTTCGACTTTTTTCGACATTCTGGTAATAAAAATCGCCATTTTGGTATTGAATCTTGAAAAAGATTCAATAAAGTTTATATTTTAATTGGTAAAACCTTAATACCGAAATAAAAAACTTATGGAGAAAGGAAGATACTGTAGTAATGAAAGTAATTTATCCGGCATTTATCAAAAAGGCAAAAAAGCAAAACAAATATGATGTGTATGTTTCGGATTTAGAAATCAAAACCTCTGCCGAATCAGTTCTTGATGCAATAGAAAAAGCAAGAGATGCCATCGGGCTTAAGTGCACAGAATTACAGGACTGCAAATTAGACTTGCCCTTAGCAAGTGATTTGGAAAGCATGAATTGCAATGACAATGAATTTATTAACCTGATTGATGTAGACCTAGTTGAATACCGTAAAAAAACAGGCTGTAAAACTGTACGCAGAAATGTTTCTATTCCGTCCTGGATTAATTACAGAGCTGAAAAAAGCGGAATCAATGTTTCAGCAGTTTTGACAAAGGCTCTTAAAGCTGAACTTGATTTGTATTAATGATAAAAATGAACTCCTCATCCTTTTACAAGATGAGGAGTTGTATTCTTCTCCAAAAAAGTCAGTAATGACTAACATGTAATATCAAAACAGAAAAGAAGAGGGTTAAGGAGTAACTATTTTGTAAGCAAGAAAATAGTTAGTAATTACTAACTTTATGAAAATACTATCATATTCTTCCACCTTTGTCAATAGAAAAATCAAAAAAATTTGTGTTGTAATGGAAATAAAATGGTATATAATATTGAATGGTGATTATATTGATCTCAAAATTTGCCTATGAAAAATTATGAGATCTCTAATTTCACATCGCGCCTTGCCCGGCTACACAAGGACACACGCGATTTTAATTAAAATATGCAGCTGGAAAGGCTATGTGAATTAATATGGCTCTAGAAGAAGATGTTGTTAATAAATTAATAGAAAATGATTATCATATTTCCTTTGCCGAAAGCTGCACAGGCGGTTTGTGCTGCGGCACTCTTGTTAATGTTACAAACGCATCAAAGGTGCTTGATGTTTCATTCACCACTTACGCAAATGAGGCAAAAATTAAGTTTTTAGGTGTTGATGCCAACACTATTCTGAAATACGGTGTTGTTTCGGAAGAGGTTGCATATGAAATGGCACTTGGTGTTGCCAAAGCGGCAGGCAGTGAGGTTGGTGTTGGTGTTACAGGCATTGCAGGTCCCGGCGGCGGAACAGCAAAAAAACCAATCGGAATGGTCTGCTTCGGTTTCAATATTAACGGAAAGGTAAAAACCTTTACACAGCAGTTTGGTGAAATCGGCAGAAATCAGGTAAGAAAATCAAGCGTTGAATTTGTTTATTCCACTCTGAAGGAACTTCTCTGATATAATTTTAAAAGCATTTCAGGTTCAGTCTTGACCGAAATGCTTTTTTGTTGTATAATTTTTAAACAAAACAGAATATAGTAAATGCTGATGTGGCGCAGCTGGTAGCGCAACTGATTCGTAATCAGTAGGCCGTCGGTTCGAATCCGATCATCAGCTCCATAGGAATTGCCCCAAAAATCGCACCATTAAGCGAAATTTGGGGCTTTTTTCTTATCTATCGACTTAACGCATTTTTACGCAGTTTTATGCACTTTTACGGGCAAATGTATATCAAAATGTATATCACTTTTTAGGGCTGATTTTTGGCTTAATAATAAGGCTTTTAAGCGTTTTAAAAATGAAATTTTTTCAGATTTTCGCACAATTCTGTCCTTATTTTGCATGAATACTTCCATTTTCAAAACTTTGTACTGCAATAAACAATCAAAAAAGCCCCTACTGTTCAAAGCAACTGAACAATAGGGGTTATCATTATGCCTTATTTAATTTCAATACTTATGCTATATAATCTTCGTTAATCAAGCATCACGGAAAATCCTCTGCTCAGGTGATTCTGCGATGGAATCTGCAAAAGGGTGTAGTTGTAATACCGGGTTCAAGCAATCCGGAGCACATTAAGGAAAATACAGAATTATTTGATTTTGAATTAACAAATGAAGAAATGGAACAGATAAAAGCTCTTAACAGAGATGAAAAACATGATTGGTATTAATTCTTTTTCAGGAGTTAAGTTATGAAAGTTTTAGGTATAAACGGCAGTGCAAGAAAAAACGGCAATACTGCAATTCTTATAAATACTGTGTTTGAAGAACTTAATAAGACAGGTATTGAAACTATGAAAAATCTTGGTACAAATATGGCATATTTGTTAAATGCAATGAAAGGAGAAAATAAATGATTAAAAAAGCAAGTATAGTTTTGTTGTCAATAGTATTGGCGTTTGCTTTTTCAGCTTGTTCAAATATCACATCTAAACCAACTGAAAAAGAAACAATTACTTTCTCAAATGATAACGAGATAAGTACTTCCGATAACAAGCAATCCACTGAAAATAAAAGTGAGGAAAACGAACAAATGAATCCAAGTGTGTTAGTTGTATATTTTTCAGCTACAGGCACAACAAAACGAATTGCCGAAACTACAGCTGAACTGCTCAATGCAGACATATTTGAAATTTTACCGCAGCAGCCTTACACTGATGAGGATCTGGCATATTATACAAACGGCAGAGCTGACAGAGAACAGAATGACCCTTCTGCTCGCCCTGCGATTTCAGGCAGTGTAAAGAATATGGATGAATATGATACGATCATTTTGGGTTATCCGATCTGGCATTCTCAGGCACCGAGAATTATAAATACATTTCTTGAAAGCTATAATTTTGCAGGCAAAACAATTATTCCATTCTGTACATCACATTCAAGCGGTATCGGTTCAAGTGATACTGATTTACACAGCCTTTGTTCAGACAGAACAAGCTGGATTAAAGGAAAACGCTTTTCTTCAGATACCTCACACAGTGATGTAAACGAATGGCTGAACAGCATTGATTCATTAAAATCATAGGAATTCAAAAGCATAACAGCAGGTATTAGAATACCTTATTCAGCAAAAGATTTTTAATTAATGTAAAAGTATATGTATTTTCAGATTATCCAATCATAGCATCATATCCTTTAATCTCAAAAAAAGGACGGGGAATCAACCTCGTCCTTTTTTAATACAAATGATACAATTAACCTTTTAGTCCGCGCTCCTGCCTGTCCATATCCTCAACAACAATATCATATATTTCACCAAGTGAGGCACAGTACTCAAGCACCTTCCACGGCTCATTAGTATGGAAATGAATTTTTATCAGTTCTTCATCCCCTACTGCAAGCAGGCAATCGCCCTTAAAGTTGTTAACAAAATAGCTGTTGATTGCATCTTCATCAAGATTTTTTCCGTCTATCAGCAGTTGTGTGTCATATCTAAATTCAAGCATATTATTCACCTTTCATAATCTTATCTGAATTTATTTTACTACCAATAAAAACAAATAGCAATACCAAAGTTTATCAGCCCTCTTGCAGAAGAGAGCACAAAATGTTAGGATAAAATAATTCAAAAGCTTTACAATGGAATCACACGTTGGGAGAGATTTTATGGATTGGGCAAGCGGAATACAAAATGCAATTGATTACATTGAAAATAATATAACCGAAGAACTCGATTATGGGGAAATAGCTAAATGTGCTGCAGCATCAAGTTATTATTTTCAGAAAATATTCGGTGTATTGTGCGGCTATTCTCTTGGAGAATATATACGCAACAGGCGTCTTACTCTTGCCGGCAGTGAGCTTTGCACCAAGAACAGCAAGGTAATTGATGTTGCATTGAAATACGGCTACAGTTCACCTGAAAGCTTTACAAGAGCATTCACCAAATTTCACGGCATAACACCGTTTGAAGCTAAGAAGGATGGCTCAAAGCTAATAACCTTTTCTCGCCTGTACGTGAGTTTAACATTGAAAGGCGGTAGTATGATGAACTACAAACTTGTTGAAAAGGAAGCATTTTATGTGCTTGAAAAATGCGAACCGCAGGAGATTGATGATTCCGTAAACAAAAACACAATTCCTGCATTCTGGGAGCGTTCACATGCAGACGGCACGGTCAAGACCCTGCTTGAATTAACAAATGACAAAACATTTATTTTCGGCATTTGCTATAACAACACCCGAACGGATAAAAAATCGTTTGATTATGCAATAGCATCCCCTTGTGCCGAAAACTGCATTGTACCTGAAGGATTCCGAAAAAACAAAATTCCCGCACGAAGCTGGCTTGTGTTTGAATGCATTGGTCCTATGCCTGATGCTATGCAGAAAATATGGCATAAAATTTCATCTGAAATTTTTCCGATTGCAGCATATGAGCCCACATATGAACTGGATATTGAGGCTTACACGGCAATGGCTATGAATTCACCCGATTACAAAAGCGAGGTATGGATACCGGTTAAAAAATCATAAAACCCAGGCGGATATGCAAACAATTGCATATCCGCTTATTCTATGGTATAATTTATTCAGGCTTTAATTGAAAGACAATACCTTTCTGTGATAAGAATTAAAAGCGGCAGTGGAATCTGATGAAACTCAGCCATCTATTGAGCCAAAAGCGATTGCAGCAAACGGAATTCATCCTATAAACCTTGGGGCCTTGAACACAGGAAATTGCAGATGTAATTATGAAATTGACAGAAATTTTAGAAGAGATATAAATATGTTTAAAATTAAAGCAGATAAGGAAAATAACATAAGCAAAACACTGTTTGAATGTAAAAGAGATAATCTTACCATTCGCGGAACTGAATACAGACCAACAGGGAATAACTTACCAATAGCAATAGTTTGTCACGGGTTTATGGCCTTTCAGGATACAGTAAAAAAATATGCAATAGAGTTAGCAAATATGGGGTATTTAGCTTATACTTTTGATTTTTGCGGCGGAAGTGTTATAAAAGGAAAAAGTGATGGCTTAACAACTGAAATGTCTGTCCTGACAGAGGTCAGAGATATAGAAAGCGTAATTGCTTATGCTGCCAGCAAAAAGTATGCTAACCGAAAAAACATTACCATTATGGGATGCAGCCAGGGTGGATTTGTTTCAGCTTTGGCTGCGGCAAAAGAAAAATATAATATAAATAAATTAGTCCTTTTTTATCCTGCACTCTGTATTCCGGATGATGCAAATAAAGGAAAAATGCTATTTGCAAAATTTGATCCGAATAATTTGCCGAAAATAATAAGATGCGGCCCGATGAAACTTGGAAAATGTTATGTAGAAGATGTTATAAAAATAAATCCTTTTGAGGAAATTAAAAACTATCAGAAAGACGTTTTAATTGTTCACGGGACAAAAGATAAAATTGTAAATATTAATTATGCAAAAAAGGCATACGAAACATATAAGAATGCCATTCCATCCAGAAACGTCAGATTTGAATCGATAGAAAATGGCAGGCATGGTTTTTCAAAGAAATATGATAAAATTGCAACAGAAATACTAAAAGATTTTATGAAGTTATAAGATACATTATAAATCATTAAGGGGCGGATATATAATCCGCCCCTTTTTATCGGTCTTATTAATTGATTCAGTTATCCATATCAAGTGAACCCTCAAAGCAGGCATCATCAATGATAAACTGCTCATAGTTTTCATTCTGCCATACCTTAACATAATCAATCAGAAATTCACTTTCCGTGTTATGGTCAAACTGACCTATTTTCTGACCGTGAGGTCCCCAGCCGTCACCTGCATCAATTTCAACGGTTAAACGCAAAAACTCCTCAACGTGCGAAACTCCGCCTGCCATTGTTGCCCATGTGGCCTCACCGTCTACATAAAATACATAGTATTCGGGGGTCCATTTAAGTGCATATGTGTGATAGCCGTTATACAAATCCTGTGAAAGCTCAATTTGCTTCGCACTGCTGTCTGCATATTTTCCGTAACCGTTCCAAAGAAGAGCATGCCCTGTTTTGCTCTGTCTGCTTTTTCTGAACGCACTTTCATAAACATCAATTTCAGTTCCGTCTACACCTGCAGCCGCAACCTTTCTCTGATTTGAGGACTGAAGCCAGAAAGCTGACCACAAGCCGTCTGCATCGGGAAGCTTAACACGGCATTCAAAATAACCGAAAGCCTGTGAAAACAGCAGTTCATCATTGCTGCCCTTATTATTGTTGTTATCACCCGTAATTTTCCTTGTTTCAATTCCGCTTGAGAACCTGCCTATCTGCGGGCAGTCACCGCTGCATTGATGATTATCCTCATATCTTGAATAAATAACGGCATTTCCGTCCTTAACCTCTACCATTTCATCACACCAGTATGAGGACTGCTCAGGCTTTCTTTCATCATCACTGTTCCACCTTACAGCGTGAGGCGAAGCTGTCCATATCTCTTTACTGCCTGTGTATCCGTCACCAAAGGTTATGCCCTCATTCAATTCAGTTCCGTCGAAATCATCCTCAAAAACCATATACCAGCCGTTTTCACCAAGGATGGGAACTGACAAATCGTAGCCCTCACTCCTCCAATCATCAGCCTTTGAAGCAGAGCAGGAGGAAAACACAAATAAAACAATACACGCACACAACACTGCTGCCGCCAAAGCAATAACCTTCACATATTTTTTCATAAATTACACCCCATTATCTATTTATTCAAGTTCAATTTTAAAACATAACGGCAAATCCGAATTAATATTTTCGGGAAGCCTGATTACCATACATTTTTTATTTCTTTCAAAGTAAAGCTTACTGCCGGTTTCAAGCAGCGTTACGCTTTTTACAAGTAAATCTGCATTGATTGTTTTAAAGCTTTTCATTTTAACGATTTTGTTCTTACACGGTTTCATCTGAAAAGCATAGATTGCACCCTTTTTATACGTAAAGCGAAAATCCTTTACAGTATATCCCTTATTCTTATTATCCTGGAAAAAGCCGTCTTTTACATTAGCTTTGCCCTCACCAAAGACTTTCCACGGAATGGTATCATAAATTCCCTCACCATTAACAGACAGCCACTTTCCGATACCCTTGAGAACAGCCGTTTCCTCCTCTGTTATCGTTCCGTCGGCTTTTGGTCCTACATTAAGAAGCATCATTCCGTTTTTACTTACAATATCAATCAAATCGCACACAATATGATAAACGGATTTGAATTTATTATTTTCCGTATATCCCCATGAATTTTTTGCAACAGCAGTGCAGGTCTGCCACGGAACAGGAGATATATCCTTTAATGCACCACGCTCAACATCAAAGGTTGCACAATTCGGCGGAAAAGCATTATGCTTATAATTTATTGAAACCTCCTTGCCCCATTCCTCTGCCCGATTATAATAATATGCGGCAAATTTCTGAAGATAGGACTTAAAGGCTTTATTATGTATCCACCAATCAAAATAAACTACGCCCGGCTGATAACGATCTATAAACTCGCAGTTTCTCACAAGCCAATCCTTTAAAAATTCTTCTGTAGGCGATTCTGTTCTTACATTTGTTTCCATTCTGAAAGAATGAAAATGCTTGCTGTAATAAGCAGGTCCATAAAAATCAGCAAATTCTTCATCGTTTACATCGCTGTCTATTGTTCTGCCCATATTCATAAAGAAATAATGCTCTGCCCTATGATTTGATGCACAGTATACAAGTCCCTGCTTTTCACAGGCAGCCTTTATTTCTCCTGCAACATCACGATGCGGTCCCATATTAACAGAATTCCAACGGTTCAGCTTTGTATCATACATTGCAAAACCATCATGATGCTCTGCAACAGGCATAACATATTTAGCACCGCTCTCTTTAAAAAGAGAAGCCCATTCGTCGGCGTTAAAATACTCTCCCTTGAACATAGGAATAAAGTCTTTGTAACCAAAATCTTTTTGATTTCCGAAGTTTTTAATATGAAACTTATAATCGGGATGCATTTTATCATACATCGTTCGGGAGTACCACTCTGTTCCGTGCGCAGGAACACTGTAAATTCCCCAATGGATAAAAATTCCGAATTTTGCATTGCGATACCATTTCGGTGTTTCGTGACTGCAAAGAGATTCCCAATCCGCTTTGTATCTGCCGTTGTCAATTACTGTATCAACTTTTTTCAGATATTCATCAATCATAATTTCACTCCGTTATTTTGAAATTTCAAGTATAATTCCCTTTCGTTTACCGAGAGAAAAAGTCTTATCTATATTTATTCTTCGTTTACTGTCTTTACCAAATTTAATCTTTAATGCGTCACTTATATCGAACGAAAGAAGTCTTTTATCCAGTTTCAACCTGAATTTTTCTCTTTTGAAAGAGAAGTTATAAAGACAGATAAGTGCTTTATCCTCTTTAAGGTAAACAGTTGCAAGAACATTTTTATTATCTGTTGAAGCAGGATTTTCTCTGTGCCAATAGCCCAGCATTCTGCTTTCGGTTATTCCGAAATCATCCCACACCTTATACATATGAACGGCATTTTTATAACCCCAGCCGTAACGGTTATTCATTCCGTAAAGCATACCTGCATGGAAATCACCGCCGCCCTCAAGCATCTGCCCCGTTAAGCCATAAGGGATACCGCTTACCTCTGCAAGCATATATTCAGGGGAATACTTTTTATAAAAGAAGCCCTCACCAAGCCAGACACTGTCTAAGTACGGCAGAATTTCCGTATACAGATTCATACAGCTTACATCCCCCGCACGCACCTCCTCATGGTTCCACATATGCATATCAATGAGACCGTCGGTCTGCTGCAAAACCTTTCTTGCACGTTCAAGCGTTGTTCTGTCCAGTGAGGTATCATCAATATATATCCCCTTTATTCCGATATTTTGAACAAGCCAGTTCAGACCCTCAACATAGTAATTATCAAGCCTTGTATCAGGCTTAACAATAAAGGAAATATCATGATCATTCTTATACTTGCCGTGCTTGTATTTTACAAACCATCCCGGAATAATATCCTCACCGAAATTATCTATCAACCACTGCGGCTTTTCTTTCTGCCACGAATGGCTTACACCCTTTTTGCGGAGTATTATTTCATCACCAAGTGCTTTATATACAAAGGTTTCCGCCATATGATTGCTGTGCTCACGCTCTGTATAATACAGCTTTATGCCTATATTTTTCTTTGCGGCATAGTCAACCGCATTTTTCAGCCGCTCTGTTTCATAAAACGGATAATTGATGAACGGCATTATCATATTGCCCTGATGAAAAATAACGTGGGTAAGCCCTTTTTCAGCCGCCTCGTTTATCTCTTTTATTTCATCCCTGAGTTCATTGCTGTGGCTGTATCTTACAGAAAATGCTTTTTTATAATCAATGGCCTTAAGCGGTGTTGAATGAATTTCAAAATCAAAATGCCTTGCTTCTCCCTTTTTAAATTCAAAACTGCCTGTTGAGGCACATATCTGTGTTCCTTGTTCTGATGTGCTTACGGATATTTTACCTTTACCGTAATTATCCCAGGTTTCTTTCGGCACTGCAAGAGGCAGATTTTTATAAAATATGTTCACAAGCGGGCGGATATAATTCTCTGCTTTCCATTTTATTCTCATTCCGCAGTTAACACTGCCTATAAATAAGCTGTCCTGCTGTTTCTGATTATCCCATTTAGTTGTAAAGCTTTCCGCCTTTACTGCTCTTTTGCCCAAGCCGTGCATTAAAACGGAGTTAGCGGGTGAAACAAAAAAGCTGAGAGATACATCATCACTTATAAAATCTCTTTTAGGTGTTATTTCAACCGAATATTCAATCATTCCCTCATATCTGAGCGTTGATGAAATACGTACCGTGTAATCATCATTTTCACAAGCAGTTACACTTTCTATTCTGTTATTATAAACTTGACTGTCTGTTTTGCCGACAGGAACACAACTGCCGTTTATAACAAATTCTGCTTTCTTATAAAAAAGACTTTTCTGCACTTTATCCGTAACCTGAACGGCTTCATCAAATTTTGAATGAATCTGAACAGGAAGTCCGCTGGCGGAAAATTCAAACTCTCTTCCAATCACTGAAGCTGTTCTGCCGTTAAGCTGCGGAGATTCAAACGGCTTCGGAACAGTATCATCAATGAACAAATCTGAATTGAGCCAGTTAAGCCTTGAAAGACTCCAAATGTCATTATAGCCGTAATTTTCAACAGCCTCATCGTTAACACTAAAATATACAGAAAATGAATACTTGCCCTTATCAGTGACAATTGATATTTTACATTCAAGCCTGCAGCCTGCCCTGCCGCTTGCATCTGCAACAAAAAACAGCGGTTGAATTTCGTTGTTCTTTAATTCAATGCTCTTTTTGCCCTTTTTACCGAATTTATCAACAATATCCGTGTTCACACAAAACACATCTGCTTCACTGCTGCAGCTTATCTTGCTTACTGTGCAGTTCTCCTTTGGCAATACAGCAATCTGAAAAACAAACTTTTCATTTTCAGACATAACTAATTCTTCGCAGTCTGAGATTTTCTTTTTGCCGTTCAGAATGCTTAAATCTTCAAAATGGCGAATAACATCCTTTCTGTCAAACAAATAAAAATCCATAAAATCACCCCTAAATTTATATCTGCAAATAAATTATATTATAAAAACTATTTTAAATAAATCTAAAATACAGTATAATAGATACACAAATCGGAAATGCAGGTGAATTTTATGTATAAAAGTGACTTCTTTTTTGCTGATGATAAAAAAGAAAAATTCTGTCCGACTCTGATAAGTGTTTTTAATATTTCGGCAGATAACAGCTATTATCATCTGTGTGATGATGAAGAAAAATCAAAGCAGGGCAAAAATGCCGTTGCTTTCATTCGCTGCATAAACGGAAGCGGAAAAATAAGATTTGATAATAAAGAAATTGAAATACATAAAAATGAATATGTATTTATAAAGTTTTACCATATTAACGATTATAAAAGCACCTCTGCAATGTGGGAATACAGATGGATTAATTTTCTGCCCGAAAATACAGAATCAGATTATAAACTCGGAAAAATATACAGTGCCCCGTTCTGTGAAAATGAGGACAAGGCGTTTCAGAAGCTGTTAACACTCGGAAAATCCGAAGCAAAGCATTCAGGTTACATAAATTCACTGTTTCTTAATTACTATTATACTGTTACGCTCGAAAACAGACTGAATATTGCAGAAAACGGCTTTGCCGAAAACAATGAACTTATAGATGAAATGTGTGCTTTCATTCACCAAAAAATATATTCAAAAATCACAATTGATGATATAGCCGTTTTTTTCAGAATATCACCAAGACGCGTTCATCAGATATTTACCAAGGAGCTGAACCTGCCTCCGAAGCAATATATTATGCAGACAAAAATGGAGCATAGCTACAAGCTGTTAACACAAACCGCAATACCTATTAACAGAATTGCGGAGATGCTTTGCTTCAGCTCACCATACCACTTTTCAACCGAATTCAAAAAAATGTACAGCCTGCCTCCAAGCACAATCAGAAAATCCAAATAAAACAAAAGACACTTGCCATAAAAACAAGTGTCTTCCGCTATTTATTGACTGTTTAATTCTATACGTTTTTTTAATAATGGAATCAGTTTGTTTGCAATCAGATAAATACATACAAGCTGAACCAGACCTAACGCTGCAGTCTGAGCTATTCTTGTAACAAACAGTGGCCAATAAGGGCTGCCGTATAAATAAGAAATAAAAAAGGTGTTTATAAACTGGCTTATGATTCCCTGTATAATCAATACACAAAAAAGCACATTAAAGAATGAAGCCTTTTTCTTCAGAAACAAGCCATATAAAACACCTGCCAGAAATGCAGTCAGTGTAAAGCCCGGAAAATATGCACCTACCGGAAACAAAAATGCTGAAATAACATCACCGATTGCTGCCACCATTCCGCCTGCAACAGGACCATACAAAACAGCGGCAATAACAATCGGAACAAAGCTGAACCCGATTTTCAAATTCCATGTATGTATGGAAAAACGGGCAAATATAATTTCAGCAGCAACCAGTATTCCAAGAATTGCAACAGACTTAACATTAAACCTTTTACTCATGGTTTTCCTCCTTTCCTCCGTAGCACGGATCATATTGCCGATCGTAAATGCTACCGCCAGAAGTCAAACCACCTCTATAAACAACAGCGGGATGCGAACGCGGTATCGTAAGAAATTACATTACATAAATCTTTTCGTTCATATGACAACTCCCCGTTCATATGACACTTGACGCACCGTATTCTACTCTGCTTTTATTTTCGACAGGGATTATTATATCATATCTGCCTGTATTACACAATGTACCATACATATAAAATAATACAATTATTAATGACGTTTTAGTCTATAATGTTCAAATCCGGATAAAAGATATAAATACGCAGTCTATTCGGACTCTGCGTTAATCTCATTTTTAGTTGAATTGCCGAAAATGAGTTTTGACTTTATAACCGTTCGCATTGCTGCCGACTGATCATCAATCTGGCTGATGAGCTGCCGTATTGCTGCAATGCCCATCTCTTCTTCATTCTGCAAAACATAGGTATATTTGCTTTCAGCAAGCGAATCGCCCTCATAATCAAAACAGATAAGCTCATAGTTTTCGGGAAACGCCTTTCCCATTTCCGAAACTGCAGTGCTGCAAAGCTCGGCAACATACTGCTCAGTTGCAACTATAGCGGTTATTTCGGATTTATCCAGAATACCTTTTATACTTTCAACATCCGCTCTTATATCATTATCATCTTTTGTTATGGGGCTCTTAAGATTTAAAACAAAATTATCATAGGAAAGTGCTGCATCATAGTTGATATGTGCCTGTTTGAAGCCCTCTATCCTTTCCGTCAGACTTGATGTATTCTGCGGGTTGACGGATGCAAGCAGTATTTTTCTGTGCCCTCTGTTTAACAGGTATTCCGTTACATTCATGCATGCATTAAAATTATCTGATGTAACAGACGGAATAAGAAGCCCCTTTGCATAACGGTCTACAGACACAAGCGGAAAATTATTTATGGAAAGCTCGATAAGATTTTTTGTAAATTCACCGTGGCAGTTCTGAATAATGATTCCACTTACATTAAGGCTTTTAAGCTGTGCAAGCACCCTGCTTTCCGTTTCGTGATTATCCTTGCTTATTTTTATGATAATACTGTAGCCGAGCCTTTCTGCTTCCTTTTCCATACTTTTAATAAGATTCATACCAAACGAGGAATTAAAATCACATAAGACAAGCCCTATTATTTTATTGGATGATATATTTCTGTTTTCATTTATTACCGTGCCCTTTCCGGCTATTCGTGTAACCAGATTTTCTGCCGCAAGCTTTTCATAAGCGTGCTTAACAGTTATTCTGCTTACACCGTATTTTTTCTGCAGCTCTGCTTCCGTTGGCAGCAGACTTCTGCCGTCAAATTCACCTGCGTTTATTTTTAACTTTATATCATTATATATTTTTTCATATAGCTTCATTTCAAATTCCCCCTTTCAAAGCAAAAAGTATATATCATTTAAACCAAATGATATATCATTTAATCAAAATTGTCAATAAATTTAACTCTTCATTTTTGTTTATTAGATTAATTGAAATGCAACCTTCAATATTATAAAATATTAATGTAATAAATATCAAAAACAAAGGGGTAATCATTCATGCAAGCTCAAAGTTCCATTTTGGATGCAAATTCAAAGCACCTAAAAATGAAAGAATGGATACTGTATCTTTCAGCAGTATTCTTTTATACAATGATGACAGGTGCCGTTGGTTCTTACAGAAGTGACTATTTAATCAATGTTTTATCATTGCCTGACAGCAGTGTGTCACTGTTCAACACTTTAACTTCAATCATTCCGTTTATACTTAACTTTTTCATTGCCATGTATATAGACGGCAGGAAAACAGGCAAAGGAGGCAAATTCAGACCGCTTGCTCTTCTTGTTGCAATACCTACCGGCATATTCCTTATACTTTCCTTCTGGGCACCAAAGGGAATTGCCGGCTCAACACTTATGATTTATCTTGTAACCGTTGCAGTTGCATGGGCAGTATGCACAAACTTCGGTGACTGTGTTAACAAGGTTGCTATTGTAATGACGCCTAATATGAAGGAAAGAGATACTGTTATGTCCTTCAGAGGCATCGTTTCGGCAGTCGGAAACTCTGCACCGCTCGTAGTTGAGCTTGTGATTGCATTTATGGTAAAGGATAAGGCTATCCGTTATATTGCTGTTGCATCACTTTGCAGTGTTTTCGGAATTATAACAATGCTGCTTGGAATGAAAACCGTTCGTGAAAGAATTACATACAGCAACCAAAGAAAAAATCCTATTGCAGGCTATGCAGATGTTCTTAAAAATAAATATGCGTGGGCTATCATAGTTTCGGAATTTTTAAAAAACTTCCGCGGTGTATCAACATATATGGGCATTTTCCTTGCAGAAGCACTTTTGGGTCCCGGTAAATTCCTTCTCTTCGGTCTTCCGACAGGTATAGGCACTGCAGTAGGTATGCTTGTAATCAACTTCCTACTTAAGAAATTCAATTCAAAGGTGCTCTATATAGCAAGCGGTATCTATTCCGTTTTAATCAACACAGCTGCATTTGCAGTAGGTTATATTTATTTCAAGAGCCCAAGCCCGATTCTTCAGATTGTTTTTGTTGTATTTCTGTTTCTTATCGGCTTACAATTCGGTGCATCAAATCTTCTGCCAACAATGTTCCAGGCAGACGTGCTTGAGGATATTGAGCTTAAAACAGGAAAAAGGCTTGATGCTTCACTGCCGTTTGTCATCGGTATCGGCACAATGATTTCAGGAACAATTGCTTCTGCAGCTGCTCCTATGGTTCTTTACGGCACGAAGGTTCCGATTATTGAATACGTTCAGGCAATTGACGGTGTAAGTCAGGATCAGAGCCTGCACACAAAGGTTATGCTTCTGTTCTTCTACACTGTTGTTCACGGCCTTATGATGTTCCTTGCAGGTGTTCCGTTCTTCTTCTATAAATTAACAGGCAAAACAAAAGAAGATATTCACACAGCAGTTCTTGCTCAGCGGGAAAGGCAGTTAGAAGACGGCAGCGCAGTTGCTGACGAAAACTGATTACAGATTATTACACATTCATTTATGCAGCTGTTATAGCAATTAAACAGCTGCATATTTTTTAGCAGGGTAAAAGATATGAGAAAATACAAAAATACTACACTTACTGCCTTTGATAAGAAAGCGGGCAGTAAAAACAGAATACATTTTTTAAACACTTCATTTTCAGATGCAATTCTGCTTGAAAGCGAAGGGAAATTTGCACTAAACTGCCTTAAGGTTGGTCATCACAGCTATGCAGGCTCAACATCTTCCGTATGGCTTCGCAAGCTGAAGCCCGAGGTCTGCATAGTTACAAATAATTATAAAACCGCAGATAAAATCACACTTCGCAGAATAAGACGCATTGCCAAATCCGATATTTTTCTTACCGGCGAGGAAAACGGCATTGTTGCAGTAATTGACGATAACGGCAAAATTAATTATTATAATGATATACATAAATAAAGGAGAATTAAGCTATGAAGCTCCCATCCTATCCGCTGATAACAGTTGACCCGTTTTTCAGCATATGGTCTAAGTCCGATCTGCTTTATGAAAGCAACACCGTGCTGTGGTGCGGCATTGAAAAAAGACTTAAAGGTACACTGTCCGTAGATAATAACCTTTATCGCTTTATGGGCAAAGGTGTTGAACCGCATACAATTCCTCAGACCTCTGTTGATGTTACACCTTACATAACTGCATATACCTTTAAAAATGATTTATTAACCTTTACGGTTAAGTTCTGGACACCGCTTCTGCTGGATGATTTGTATGACCTATCTCTGCCCTGCTCCTTTATTGAGTATGAGCTTGCCTTTAATGATGACGAGGAGCACAATGTTGATATATCCCTTTATATGAACGAAGATTTCTGCTACAACCAAAAGAAAAAGGCTATAGCCAAAGAAATTGTTTCAACATCTGCGGGCAACGCAGCTAAAATGGGATGCAGAAAACAAAAACCGCTGCATAAAAGCGGTGATGTTACCTCTGCTGACTGGGGCTGTTTTTATCTTTTCGGCGGTGCAGTTTCTACAGACAGCTTCGGTATCCATACCGCACATAAAGCAATGGTTAAGGGCTCTGCAGCATTCACTGACATAGCGGCATATGATGATATTTATTCCATTGAATATATGGGCACAAAATATAGAGCCTTATGGACAGAAAGCCACAAATCAATTGAAGAAGCCATCGCATACTGTTCCGAAAACAGAAATATATTATTTAACAGACTGCTTGAACAAAACAAGCTGATATTAAGCGGCACTGAAGACTTTGATGAGTCATATAGAGCAATACTTACCGCCGCTGCAAGGCAGGTTTTGGCTGCACACAAGCTGTTCAGAAACTGTAAAGGTGAATTGCTTTACTTATCAAAAGAGTGTAATTCCAATGGCTGTATCAACACTGTTGATGTTACATACCCTGCAATTCCAATGTTTTTGCTCTATCGTCCTGAGCTTGTTAAGGCAATGCTTACGGGTATATTTGAATTTTCACGTAATGCTGCATGGAAGCACGATTTCGCTCCGCACGATATAGGTCAGTACCCCATTGCAAACGGGCAGGTTTACGGAATTTACAGGCTTTATAACCATAAAAAGAAATCTGTTTACAAAATGAAAAAGGATGTTATTAATCCAAACTGCCATATGCCGATTGAAGAATGCGGTAATATGCTGATAACAAGCTATGTATATTATTTGGTTACAAAGGATAAGTCACAGCTTGAAGAAAATTTTGATTTGCTTAAGAAATGGGCAAATTATTTAATCCGGTGCTCAGTTGTGCTTGAGAATCAGCTTTGCACGGATGATTTTGCAGGGCACAGTGAAAAGAACGTTAACCTTGCAATAAAAAGCATTATGGGTATTGCCTGCTTCTCTGAAATTGCAAAGTTAACAGGAAATGCGGATAATTCCCTTGAAATCGCAAAACAATATGCAGATGAATTAACAAGGCTTTCAAAAACAGAAAACGGCTGGCTTGCATTTTCAATAGGAAATGAAAAAAGCTGGAGCTTGAAATACAATCTTGTATGGGACAGGCTTCTGGCATTTAATCTGTTTGACAAAAGCATCTATAAAGCAGAAATCGAAAAATACCACACTGTAATAAACAAATACGGCACACCGCTTGATTACAGAAAAGATTTCACAAAAACGGACTGGATGCTCTGGGCCTCCTGCCTTGATGATACAGCGGCAACCACAAATGCCTTTTCAGAATGTATTTTGAATTATCTTTCCGATACCAAAGATAAAAACTGCTTCACCGATTGGTATGACACGGTTAAAGCAACAGAATGCGGCTTTAACCACCGCTCTGTTCAGGCAGGCTTATGGATGCCTGTTTTAAAAAAAAGACTACTCAGCAATGAAAACAAGGAGTTAAAATAATGGAAAATTTCAATTTTTTGCTTTTAACGGACACCCACTATTTTAAAAATTCTCTTGGTGCAAGAGGCAAGGAATATGATGAATTTATGCGTTTTGAGCAGAAATGCTTTGCCGAAACCGAGGCAATAAACAATGCAGTATTTGAATGGCTTAATAACACAGATTTAACGGATACAGTGCTTATTGCAGGTGATTTATCCTTCAACGGTGAATATGAAAGCCACCTTGGATTTATTGAGTTGTTAAAGAAATTAAGAAAAAGCGGCAAAAGAATTTTTGTTATCACCGCAGATCACGATTTCAAAAATGATGATGACGAGGCCTTCTGCTTTGATGAAAACGGCAAACACGCACCAAGAGCTGCCAAGAGAGAGGAGCTTTTTGACCTTTATTATGAATTCGGCTTTAAGGATGCCATTGCGGTAGATAAAAAGCACCTTTCATATGTTGCGCAGCTCAGTGACGGTATCCGCCTGCTTGCCCTTAACAATGACGGCAACTGCAGAGATTTTAAAACATATGATGACGAGCAGCTTGCATGGATTGAGGAACAGACCAAAAAGGCTCGGGAAGACGGGCAGATGATGATTGCAATGAACCACTACCCTATGCTTCCGGGTCAGCCGATATTCTCAATTGTTCCGTCTGCCGTTCAGAAGAATGCAGGTGAAATTACAACAATGCTTGCCGATGAGGGTGTGCACCTTGTTTTCACAGGCCATATGCACAACCAGAGCATCAATGAGAAGATAACGGAAAAGGGCAACAAATTTTATGATGTATGCACAGGCTCAATCATCGCAAGCCCGTCCGTAATGCGTTATGTAACTGTTGAAAGCCGTAAAAAGGTTAAGATTGAAACCATTAACTGCCCTGATTTTGAATGGGATACAAACGGCAGAAGCTGCACAAAGTATCTTGATGATATGTTTGACAATATGATTGTTAATATGCTTGAGGATCTTAAAACAAACCCTGCAAGGCTTTTAAGCCGTTTCGGAGCAGGAAACAAAACAAAGCTCTTCCCCATTTCCAAGAAAATCGGCAAGCTGCTGAATAAGCTGACCGTAGGCGGCACTGCAAGACTGCTTTGGGTCAAGTGCGATAAATCAATCAGAAAAATGCTGCTCAAGGATTATATTGTTGAGCTTGTGCGTCAGGTATTCAGCGGAAATCAGTCCTTTAAGGAGGGCACACCCAAGGGTGATGTTTTCCTGCGTGTGCTTAAACGCTTTAATTTCATTTTAAAGAAGGTTAAGCTTAAGAACACAGACGGTGTTCAGGTTCAGCTTTATGACATTCTCAAAAACTCCGCAGGAAATTATGACATTGACGATTACAACACGGAATTAATCCTTGAGGATTGATCACAACAAAAACGGCACGATAATATCGTGCCGCTTTTATTTATAGTATTTATCCTCTATCCATTTTGCAGGATTTTCATCAATATACTGCAAATGAACCATATAATCATATTCATCTCTAATGATATGGTCATAAAATTTTGACTGCCAAATACTCTTCCCTATATCTTTTGTAACCAAAGTTTTGAAAGTACGTATATCACCTGATACATTTGTAGGGTGCGATGACCACATCGCACCGCTTTGTTTTATGATGATTAAATGTATATGATTTGGCATTATAACAAAACTATCAATACCATTAATTGCAATATGTATTTTTGCACAAGCTTACCGATTTCCGTTAGCTGCACTTTCGGACCGATGTGGTCATCGGTCCCTACAATATTTGATAATATACATTTTCTGTCTTTTGTGCATATCGTTATAAAATAAGCACCATCTTTTGAATAGTCATAGCCTATTAATCTTAATCGTTTTCTTGACTTTAATTTATCCATACACTAAATAAGCATTCGTTACAGTTATTTTATATTTTCAAGGAATGGCAACAACTCATCCTTTATATCTTCATAATAGACTATATGTTTCATTGTTTCCTTAACCTGTTCAATACCTAGTCGGCATTCATCATCATCATTACATTCTATCCGCAGTGCCCGTTTGATATTATATTCAAGCCATTCATGCCTGGCAATATTACTGTAATATAAATCTTCCCACTTCGCATAGAACGAACCATATTCCTGTATATAAGAACAAATAAAAACCTTAAGCAAATTATAATTTATTTTGCAGTGCTCATATCCGCACCAGCAAAGAGAAAGCTGAAAAAGCTCAGTAAACGGATTACCGTAATTCAAACATTCCAAATCAATAATAAGAGGTTCATTATCAACCCACAAAACATTTTTACTGTCCATATCGCCATTTGAAACACAGGTAATATTCGGAATTCGTTTTAAAGCAGCATTACCATTGTTCATACTTTTATATAACAATTCCCTATTATCAGTCAAAAGCGTTACAATTTCAGGGCATTCTTGCTTAGCCTTTTCAATATAAAAGTCCCAATCAATTTTCTCCGCTTCTTTTACATCTGCTTTTTTCGAACAAGCAATCTTATGTATTTTTGCCAGAATTCTGCCAATCTTTTCACAATGCTCTGCTTTAATTTTTCTTTGAGTCAGTGCTTTTCCGTTTATCCAATTGAAAACATAAAAATACTGATTTTCAAAGCACTGCATTTTTCTTCCGTCAAATTCCAGTGCAGGAACAATCGAAATATCTGCAGCCTGCAGCTTATTTTCCAATTCTTCCGCTAATTTATAATTATCAAACACATCCAAACGCTGCATAATGACCGGGTTAAGCAGCTTTACTGCATAATCACCGCTGCTTGTTTTTATGCGGTACATTTTATGCATATATCCGCCTGAAACTCTTTTTGCTTTACTCTTCAGCATTCCTAAACGGAGTTTATCACATATTTCTTTGAAAAACTTCTGATAATCCGCTGTTTTCATTAATCTGTAATTGAGTTCTGGATTTTAGCGGCGGTGAGAGTGTTCTGCATAAGCATTGAAATTGTCATTGGTCCTACTCCGCCGGGAACAGGCGTTATATAGGAGCACTTATCCGTAACTGCTTCAAAATCAACATCTCCGCAAAGCTTGCCGTTTTCATCTCTGTTCATTCCGACATCAATAACAACTGCACCCTCTTTAACCATATCGGCAGTAACAAATTTTGCCTTGCCGATAGCGGCAACAAGAATATCCGCACCTGCCGTTACTTCAGCCAGATTCTGCGTTCTTGAATGTGTGATTTCAACGGTTGCATTTTCGTGAAGAAGAAGCATTGCCATTGGCTTGCCTACGATATTGCTTCTGCCGATAACCACTGCCTTTTTGCCGCATACATCAACACCTGTTGAATGAATAAGCTCCATAACACCTGCAGGGGTGCACGGAAGGAAATTATAATCACCAATCATGATTGCACCAACATTTACAGGGTGAAAAGCATCCACATCCTTAATTGGATTAATAAGATTAATTACCTCTTTATCATCAAGGTGCTTCGGAAGCGGAAGCTGGCACAAAATGCCGTTTATATCATCACGCTCATTAAGCTCTTTAACAAGTGCATTAAGCTCCTCCTGCGTTGTGCTTTCGGGAAGTGCAAACTTTTCGCTGAAAAAGCCAACCTCTTCACAGGCTTTTTCCTTATTTCTTACATAAACCTGAGATGCAGGGTCTTCCCCAACAATAATTACTGCCAAACCCGGTGTAACACCCTTTTTCTTAAGTTCTGCAGTTTCACCTGCAACTCTTTCACGAACTGATTTTGCTACTGCTTTTCCGTCAATAATTGCCATTTTAGTTTTCCTCCTTTATATTAACCTTAAAGAAATCCGTTTCAGAAGCTGTTGACTTTCCGCTTGCATAAACATAGGAAACATCAACAGGTGCCTGCTGCAATACAAAAGGAACAGGCGGCGGATTAATAAGATATTTTCTTGAAAGCGTACCCTTTTTCAGTTTAACAAACATAGTAATAAGCCAAACGGCGAATACAACCACTATAACGGCAGACAGAAGCTGACTCACACGAATTGTTGTGTTTGCTATGTAGAGGCTGTCTGTTCTCATACCCTCTACAATCATACGCTCTAAGCCATAGAAAATGCCGTAAAGTAAAAATACTTCACCCTTGAATTTGCGGTGCTTCGTAACAATTATATGAAGCATTGCGAACACAAGCAGGCACCACACACTCTCATAAAGAAATGTGGGGTGAACAGCCTGTTCGGGGTTAACCTCTATACCCTTTGCAAGCAAATCTGCCTGATCTGCCGAAAGGGTATCACGGATTTTTGCAGACCACATACGAAAAAGTGCCGTTTCCGTATTTGTGCCGAATGCTTCCTGATTAAAGAAATTTCCCCATCTGCCGATGCCCTGACCTATAAGCAGACCGAGGGCACCTAAGTCAAGCAGATTCTGAAAATTGATTTTGCCTGCCTTGCAGCCTATTGCCGCACCGATTATTGCTCCGATAATTCCGCCGTATATTGCAATACCGCCGTTCCAGATTGCAATAATCTCACCGGGATGAAGCGAATAATAGTCCCACTGAAAGAAAACATAATATGCTCTTGCAAAAATAATTCCGAAAACCGTTCCCCAAAGAAGAACATCCGTCATTCCATCAAGGCTCATTTTCCATTTATATGCCATTCTGCCGCCGTAAAGCACGGCAAGGGCAAAACCAAAGGCAATTACAATTCCATACCAATGAACCTCATAGGTGCCTATTGAAAATGCAACGGAGGGCAAATCAAAATCTATTCCCAATCCGTCAAAATACACTCTTGTAAAATCACTCATTTTAAAGTTCTCCCATAAGGTTTAATCCTTGGCTTTAACCACCGAAAGCGCACTGTACTCCTCCTGCATCATATCAGCAAGGCGGTTTTCAATATCCTCTTTCGTTACAGCTTTATAAATATCCATCGTTTCAAATATTTCATAGCCTGCAAAGTAGCTGCCGATAATTGCATTTGCAACACCGTCTATATCATTATATTCCATAATCTCCTTGCCGTAAAGATTTCTGCGTACAGTTTCAAAAAGATTATCGTCTATGCCTTCTTTTTTCAGCCTTGCAACCTCTTCCTTTACAGCCTCTGCAACAGCCTCAGGATTGGAGCTTTCACCGTCAAATATAACAGCCTCATAACCATAGCCTATAAAGTATTCCTTTGAAAAGCTTGAATTGATAAGCCCTTGCTGAAATAACTTACTGTAAAGAGAAGAAGATTCGCCTGCAAGAATTTCAAGAAGAATTGCAGTTTCAATAACCTCTCTGTGAGAACGGGTTGGTGTTTCGCATTTTTCCTTGTAACCAAATGAAAATACAGGCATACTCATTGCAAGATTATATTCATCATAAGGCTTAACAATTTCCCTTGGCTCTTCCTCAAATGCACGTTCAACCGTTACACCCTCTGCCTTTTCAAGGTACTCATCACAAAGAGCAACAACACGGTCAGCATCAACATTCCCTACAACAACAAGTGCCATATTGTTAAGATTATAGAACGTATTATAACAATCGTACAACAGCTTGTCTGTAATCTCTGATATGGACTGAACAGTGCCTGCAATATCAATTCTTACAGGGTGATTTTTATAAAGGCATCTTAAAAGATTAAAGGTGCTCATCCAGCCTGCAACATCGTAATACATTGTGATTTCCTGACCGATGATTCCCTGTTCCTTTTCAACTGTTTCCTTGGTGAAATAAGGGTGTGTAACGAAATCAAGCAGAATTTTAAGGCTGTCCTCAAATCTGTCGCTGCACTGAAAAAGATAGCAGGTTTTATCAAACGAGGTGTAAGCATTTGCAGAAGCACCTGTTTCTGCATAGCGTGTAAAGGCATCCAGTTCTTCACTTTCAAAAAGCTTGTGCTCCAAAAAGTGAGCAATTCCCTCGGGTACAACTGTGTATTCATCACTGTCACTTCTTTTGAAGCGGTTATCAATTGAACCGTATTTTGTGCCGAAAATTGCATAGGTGGATTTGTAATTTTCCTTAGGCATAACAAATATTTTAAGTCCGGACTTATGGTCTATCTCAAAATATTTTTCCTGAAGAACTTCTGATTTAATTTCTTTCATATTTATTCACCCTCCCCTGTTGAAACAAGTCTGTAAATCGTATCAAGCGTAACAAGGTCTGCACACTCAATAATCTGCTCCTTAGTAACGGCATTGTTGCGTGCTGCACTTTCGCCGGGAGCTTTAAATTCACTGTCCGTAATCTGGGAAAGATACCAGTTTTCAAGTGATTCGGGTGCATCATAAACAGAATTGATTGCATCGGTTAAGCTGATTTTTGAAGATTTGAACTCATAATCAAAATTGCCGTTTTTAATTTCATCAAGCTGCCTCAATATCTGTGAAACAGCCTTTTCCATATTTTCTTCCTCACAGCCGCACTGTACAATAATAAAGCTTTTCTGGCGGTTATATCTTGCTGAACAGTAATAGCAGAGGCTCATTTCCTCTCGCACCTTGGTGAAAAGTCTTGAATAAGGTCCGCCGCCGAAAACATCCGCAAATGAACGCATTGCAGGCGTAAGTTCATCATCAGGCTTTAAATTAACCCTGAAGCCTAGAATCAGCTTTCCCTGCTTAACATCAATTCTTTCGGTAACCTCTTTAACCTTTTGCACATCGGGCTTAAACACTGCTTCCGGAAGCGGTAAATATTCACGCTCAATTTCGGCAAAGCAGCCACCCAGCATTTGAGAAATTTCAGTTACATCTGCACTGCCCACAACAGTTAACAGCACCTTTGCCGTTTTAAGCATATTCTTCCACGCAGCAAACACACTGCTTTCGTCTATAGCCGCAACATCTGCCTTTGTGCCATAGCGGTTAACTGCATAAGGCTCACCCTCAAACATAACCTCTTCTGCCTTACGAAGCACATATGTGCGTTTTTCATTTTCTTCACTTTCAATTTTCTCAGTTAAAATTCTTTTCTCACGTTCAATGTCTTCTTTTAAAAACATACCGTTTTCATTAAGCTTCGGCTCAAAAAGGATTGAAAGAAGAAGCTCTGCACATTCCTTTGATATTTTTTCACCATCAAATGAAAAGCGGTCATCAACGCAGGTGATACCGAATTTCAAAAGCTGTGTTTCCCCTAACTTTAACACAGACGGCTCAAGAACAGCGCCGTAAAGTGAAGCAAGCTTTGTATTAAGCGCCGTTAAATCAGGATAATTCTTTGAGCTTCTGCATAGAAGCATTGGTATAATTGCATTGACCGATGCCGTTTCCTTTGAAAGCGGCATAGCAAGCGACAATGAAATTTCATTGGTTTTGAACTGTGATGCAGGAACCGAAACAATATCAATTCCGTTTGCTGCATTTATTTTTAAAAAATCAGCCATTTTATCCTCCGATTAAAATAATCTATAATGATATTATATATTACCACAACATTACCATTATTTCCATATTATATTTAATTTATTATAACAGCTTAAACGCAAAAAGACTGCCTGCACTTTCTTCAGAGCATCGAAAAACTCCGAAGCTCTAAAGAAGCAAATAAAGCAGTGCAAGCAGCAATTTATTATCTGCACCCTCGTGAGATAAAAGCATAAGCAAAACAAGAATTATAAAGGAAGAATCACCCGAAAACAGGGAATCTTCTTTTTCCTCCTCCCTGCTCTCCTCCTTGGGCTTTGCTTCTTCTTTTTTATGAGGTGCGCTTTCCATATTCTTTTGTTCTGATTTAAAACTGTTTTTCCCGCCTGAAACATAGCTGTCTGCCCTGCTTTGCATTTCCCTTACACGCTTTTTTGCTTCCTCAATATCCATACTTGAAAAAGACGGCATTTAAAATAAATCCTTAAGCAGCGGCAGTATTTCAAACATTTTTAAAATTCTAATTGCAGTATCTGCCTTGTTTCTGTTTTCGGGCGAAAGGTGCGGCTTGAGTGCAAGTATTAAATCAGTGTTTTTGTTTGAGGTGGAATTCATTCTGTCAAACATAGATTTTGCTTTCATCATCATATTAAAATCATCGGCATTAAAGCCTAAGGAAGCCAGACTGTTTGTATTGTTGTTCTGCTGCGGTGCAGGCTTCGGACTGTCATTAACAGCATCCTCTCCCAATATTGAGGAAGCAACACCCTTAAGCATATTAATATCATCTGATGAAAGGCTTGAAATAATATCATTTAAGTTATCCATATCTTATCCCTTTAATAAATTTTTAAGAAGCGCCTTTGCCTCGGGAGTTGAAAGTAATTTTTCTGTGGCAGATTTATCTGTTAAAACAGACTTCAGCTTTTGCGATGCTTCCGAGGAAAGATTTTTTCCTATAAAATCATCAAGCTTTCCGCTTTCTGCCGCATTTTTCATTTTATTTACATCTACTCCTGTTTTTTTAGAAGCATTTTTCATTAATTTTTTCATTTGCTCTTCGCTAAGATTCATTTTGCTGTTGTATTCCCCTTTCATTTCTAATATAATTAATTCAGGATTATTATAAATTATCCTATAACAATACTATGAAAAATAAAGGAAATATATGAATGAGATTGCTTGTAATATCTGACAGCCACGGAAGAAAAAGCAACATTTTTGATATAATTGAAATGCATATTGATGATGCTGATTATTTTCTTTGCCTTGGGGACTGCAGCGGCGGCGATGACTTTGAATACGCAAAAGCATATTTTGGTGACAGATTAAATATTATATCCGTATGCGGAAATACAGATTGGTATTCCACAGAGCCTGCGGTAAGAGAACTAAAGTTCGGCGGTAAAAAATCATGTTCTGCCACGGGCACACCTTCCGTGTTAAACTTTCCTATATTGATTTAATTCACGAAGCAAAAAACAGGGGTGTGGACGTTGTTCTATTCGGTCATACACACAACCCGTATTATGAATACGATAACGGACTTCATATTATGAATCCCGGTGCTGCTGCAGACGGCTGCTACGGCATGGTAGATATTACGGATAAGGGAATCATGTGCATTAATGCTAAGCTTTAAGAGGTGAAAAATGATACAGCAAACATCCAAGATAAATTTATACTATGAAAAAACAGGCACCGGTGTGCCGCTTATTATGCTGCACGGCAACGGTGAGGATCACACCATTTTCAACAAGGCAACAGCTGTGCTGAAAAAGCATTTTACTGTTTATGCGATTGACACAAGAGGTCACGGAAAAAGCTCACCCGTTGATGAGCTTCACTATGAGGACATGGCAAATGATGTATATGAATTCATTTGCAAATTAAACCTTGAAAAGCCCATTGTGTATGGCTTCAGTGACGGCGGCATTGTTGCCCTCATCTTAGCCATTAAACATCCCGAAGCGATTTCACGGATTGTTGCGAGCGGTGTGAATACGCAGCCGAACGGACTGAACACCATTAATCTTCTGATTTATAAAATAACTTATTTTTTTACAAGAGCAAAGCGAATAAAACTTATGCTTACCGAGCCGAATATTACCGATACGCAGCTTAACAATATCAAAATTCCTGTTTCTGTTACAGGCGGAAGCAAGGATATGATTAAGCAGTCACACCTGAAACACATTGCAGACGGCATACCGAACAGCACGCTTACAATCTTTAACGGTGAGCTTCACGGCAGCTATGTTGTCAACAGCACAAAAATAGCAGATTTTATCATTGAAACAGTTCGAAAATAATAAAAACACCTCAACATGAATGTTGAGGTGTTCTTTTTTTATTCAAATGTGAATTCGCCGTTTTTGAAATCAACGGTGCATTTACTGTTTTTAGTGATTTTTTCTTCAAGTATAAGCTCTGAAAGCGGATCTTCAATCTTCTGCTGAATTGCTCTGCGAAGAGGTCTTGCCCCGTAAACCTTGTCAAAGCCTGCTGCTGCAAGAGCTGAGATTGCAGTATCTGTAAATTCAACCTCAATTTCCATATCTGCAAGACGCTTTTTCAGTGATTTAAGCATACGCTTTGCAATTTCAACAATATCATCCTTTTCAAGCTGATTGAAAACAATGATTTCATCAATTCTGTTAAGAAATTCAGGCTTAAAGGTTTTCTTTAAATCACCCATAACAAGACTTTCAATATCTGCATTTCCGCCCTCACTGCCGCCGAAGCCAAGTGCAGTTTTATTATCCGTTATCTTTGATGCACCTACATTGGAGGTCATAATGATAATTGAGTTTTTGAAGGATACCTTTCTGCCCTGAGAGTCCGTTAATACACCATCCTCAAGAATCTGAAGAAGCATATTGAAAACATCAGGGTGTGCCTTTTCAATTTCATCAAACAGAACTACCGAGTAAGGCTTTCTTCTCATTTTTTCAGTTAACTGACCGCCCTCATCAAAACCGACATATCCGGGAGGAGAGCCGATAAGCTTTGATACGGTATGCTTTTCCATATATTCGCTCATATCAAGCTTTATAATTGCATCTTCGTTACCGAACATTGCTTCTGCAAGCGTTTTGCACAGCTCCGTTTTACCTACACCTGTAGGTCCAAGGAAAATAAATGAGCCAAGAGGTCTGTTCGGATTTTTAAGTCCTACCCTTCCGCGGCGGATTGCCTTAGCAATGGAGGAAACTGCTTTATCCTGACCAACAATTCTCTCGTGCATAATCTGCTCCATATTAAGCAGTTTTTCGGATTCCTCTTTGGTAAGCTGATTAACAGGTATGCCCGACCACGCTGAAACTACCGAAGCAATATCCTCCGTTGAAATTTCCTTTACATCGTGAGAGGAGCTGTTCTTCCATTTTTCCTTTTCATCATCAAGAAGAGTCTGCAAATCCTTTTCCTTATCACGGATTTTAGCAGCATTCTCAAAATCCTGGCTCCTTACAGCAGAAGCCTTTTCCTCCTGAAGCCTTTTTATCTCATTTTCCATCTCTTTAAGGTTAGGCGGAGCTGTAAAGGCTTTAAGCCTTACACGTGATGCTGCCTCATCAATCAAATCAATTGCCTTATCGGGCAGAAAACGGTCTGCAATATAGCGTGAACTCATCTTAACAGCTGTTTCAATTGCCTCATCCGTTATCTTAACCTTATGGTGTGCCTCGTATTTATCACGCAGTCCTTTAAGAATAGCTACCGTTTCCTCCTCGGTAGGCTCGCCTACCATAACACTCTGGAAACGCCTTTCAAGTGCCGAATCCTTTTCAATATTTTTTCTGTATTCATCAATTGTAGTTGCACCGATAACCTGAATTTCACCTCTTGCAAGTGACGGTTTCAGAATATTTGCCGCATCAACAGCACCCTCAGCAGAGCCCGCACCCATAATGGTATGCACCTCATCAATAAACAAGATAACATCCTTGGAATTTCTGACCTCATCCATCGCCTTTTTGATTCTTTCCTCAAAATCACCGCGGTATTTTGTGCCTGCAACCATTGATGTTAAATCAAGTGCAACGATTTTTTTGCCTGCAAGCAGTTCCGGCACCTCATCCTTAACGATTTTAAGAGCAAGTCCCTCCGCTATAGCGGTTTTACCAACACCGGGCTCACCAATAAGACAGGGATTATTCTTTGTGCGCCTTGAAAGAATCTGTATAACTCTTTCAATCTCCTTATCTCTGCCGATAACAGGGTCTATTTTTCCCTGCCCTGCTGCTTCGGTTAAATCCTTTCCGAATTCATCAAGAGTAGGTGTTGTGCTTTTTCCCCTTCTTGCCGTGCGGGTATTCCCCTTAAAATCATCCTCTGTTTTGCCGAGTGAGGAGCATACTTCCTCAAGCAGTGACTGCTCATCAACTGCACAGGCATTAAGGAACTTAACGGCATACGAATCTCCCTCGCGAAGAAGCGCAAGCAGAATATGCTCTGTGCCTACAAAGGAATTAAGCATTCCTCGAGCAATCTGAAAGCTGACTTCAATAACTCTCTTGCTTCGCGGTGTAAAATCATCGGGCGAAAGACGAGTCGGATTGCCTGCACCTACATATTTTTCAATCAATTCCTCTATTTTTTCAAGAGAAACTCCCTTTTCTTCAAGAAGCAGTGCACCAACACCTGTTCCCTCTTTAAGAATACCTACCAGAATATGCTCTGATCCGACATAACTGTGTCCGAAATTTTCAGCCGCTTTTATTGCCAAATTTAAAACATCATTTGCTTTCTGTGTAAAGCTGTTAAATCTATACATAAATATTCCTCCTGAATAAGAGGAATTACCCTCTTATTTCAATTTATCTCTTAGAATTCCTGCTCTGATTTTAGGAGCAAGCTCGTGTTCATCCTCACTGTCTGAGTCTGAAAGCACACTGCCGTCGGCAAGATTATGAATCAGATCATCAACAGTGAATATATCCTCATCAAAAAATCCAAGTGAAATTCCGAGCCTAACATCGGAAATAAGCTCAATAAACTCACTGAAATCAAGACGTCTTGCCATTTTAAGTGTGCCCATGCTGCGGTACAATTTATCCTCCCACACTTCACTATTTTTCATAACATCACGCAGATTTCTTTCCTGCCTTATAATCTGGGCGGCAACGGCATTGATATTATCAATAGCTGCCTTTTCGCTGATACCCATGGAAATCTGATTTGAAAGAAGATAAAATGCGCCCTTCTCACTGTATAACGGGCGGAGCGAAAGACCGAGCTTTCCAACCATAGACGCAAGCCTTGCAATACCGCCGTTTGATTTAATGGCAGGCAGATGCATTGCAACGGTAACCTTTAAGCCTGTGCCAAGATTGATAGGGCTTGCCGTTAAAAAGCCAAGGCTTTCATCAAAGGCAATTTTCATATTTTCAATAAACACATTATCAATTTTATCTGCCTGCTCATATGCTTTTTCTGTTGCAAGACCACCTGCAAAGGCGGTTATTCGTATATGATCCTCTTCACAAAGCATAACCGATACATTTTCATTTGAAGAAAGAAGAAATGCTCCCTTTTCCTTTGCAAATTCAGGGCTTATTAACTGCTTTTCGGCATAGGATACCGCCTTAACATCAGATGCGGCAGCTAAATCAAAAATGTTGAAATCTCCTGCAAGCTCTGAATTTTTAACGCAGGCATAAAGCTTTTTTATTGTATTTCGCTTAATTTCTCTGCTCATTCTGCTTTTAAAAGGAGTGTCACTGAGATTTCTTGCAAGCCTTACCTTTGAAAAGAGAACTATATCGTTATCTGCGCCACCGCCGTTATACCATTTGCTCATTGTTTATGCCTCCTGTGTTAAATCTTTAATTCTGTCACGAAGCACAGCGGCATCCTCAAATCTTTGCTCTTTAATTGCCTGCTTCAAATCATTTTTTAATGCTTCAACTGTATTTTCCTGCTTAGCTTCTACAATTGGTTCTTCCTCTGTAGTATAACTTACATTTTTACCAACGTGCTTTGTTTTGCCGTGAATTTTAACGATTGACGGCTCAAGCTTATCATCAAATTTGCTGTAGCAATGCGAGCAGCCAACCATTCCGCTTTTTACAATATCATTAAATGATGAACCGCAGTATTCACATCTGTCCACTCCGGAAAGCACATTCATTGCAGGAATACCCGCACCGAGGAAATTTCCGAAGAAGGTATCTGCAAAAAAGCTTTCCGGTGAAAATTCATTCATAACACCAAGCTCTGCTGCACATTCACTGCAAAGGTGCATTTCTGTTTTTTTGCCGTTTATATTTTTCTTGATATAGGTTGTTGCTTCCCTTTCATTACAATGCTGACATTTCATAGTAAAATCAATCCTTTCTGTATTTTAGGCAATTCTAATGAACTTTATTGCCCTAATCAATATATGCAAGAAGCATCTGTTTAAACTGCTTTGCTCTTACTGCATTTCTTACCTCGGCGGGCAGACCGCGTAAATTACTGTCCGCCGTGGCGGCAATAAGCAGCTTTGCTGTTTTATCATCAATAAGATTCTGATAATTCAGATTATATATATTCGCTTTTGCGGAGCGTTCATCAATAGAAGCACCGATGCTGTTTATAAGTGCAACAATTGCAGAATTTTTATTATCTGCCCTTGTTATATAAATACATCCGCCGCCGCCGCGTCTGCTTTCTATTCTGTAGCCCTGCTCAGGTGTAAACCGAGAGGTTATAACATAGTTTATCTGACTCGGAACACAGCCAAGCTGAGATGCCAAATCATTTCGCTGAATCTGAATGGTGCTGTTTTCTTCATCAAACATATCAAGAATCATATCGGCGATAATGTCTGTCATTTTCATTTTCCTGTCACTTCCCAACATAATCATTAAGCCTGTATGTTTTGTCAAAGCACATAAAATCATTTTTGACTTTGACTTTCTTTGACTTTCTATAGTGATAATAACACAAAGGTCAAACAAAGTCAAGAACTTTTTTAGTTTTTTACAACGAAAACATAGTTCAATACCACGAATGCATTGTTTATGGTAGTAATAGTTACTAAAATAATGAACGGCAGATATTCAGCAGCAAAAATTTAGTTGACTAACTGTTTTGATAATGATATACTGAACTCGCCAAACAAAAATTAAATAGGTTATGCCGCAAGTGAAGTGTGTATTTTTTTATCCTTTGGTAAAAATACATGCTCTATTTCTCATACTTCATTGTGGTGTATGTTTAATTTTTGTTTGGCGACAATTCGGAGCTATGTGTTTTTGGCGCAGCTTCGGCTGCGCTTTTTTTAATTTAAGGAGGATAAAAAATGAACGATCAAAAATTAACAGGCTACCCATCAATAGATAAGCCATGGCTTAAGTATTACAAAAATATGGAAAATTCTGTTTTTCCTAAAATGACAAAAATGGATTACATAAGAAGCAAAAAAATCGATTCTAATTTTATTGCACTCGAATATTTTGGTAAAAAAGTCACTTATGGAGAATTAGACAAAACCATAGTTGAATATGCAAAGAAACTTGAAACATTAGGCGTTAAGGAAAATGACTCTGTTGCAATTTGTATGCCTAATACTATAGAATCTGCAGAATTAACTTTGGCAATTAACGAAAAAGCTGCTATATGCAATAACATTTTTCCACTAAGCAAATCGAACGAGATCAAATATTGTTTAAACATGCTTAATTCTGAAATTATATTTGTCCTTGATAGTATACTTGATGAACTGAATAAAATAATTGATGAAACTAATTTAAAAAAAGTTTTTGTGTTAACTCCATTTGAAAGTCATCCTATAATCAATTTTGCATATAAAACTATATCACATAAAAAAGAAAATAAAAACAATAATATAGAATACTATTCTTTTAAAGATTTTTTAAAAACTCCACCTACAGATTATAAAAAAAACGCATATAAAGAAAATAGACTATCTTCTGTTCAGTATACTTCTGGAACAACTGGATTACCAAAAGCAGTTGCATTAACAGATGATTGCTTTAATGCAAGAGCATTTCAATATGAACAAATAAATGTTGGTCTTGAAAGTGGTTTAAGATTTCTTCAATGCTTGCCATATTGCGGTAAAGCATATGGCGAATTTACTATGCATATAGGATTATGCAACGGATGCTGCAATGTACTTGTTCCGAAATTTTCTTCTTCGAATTTACTTAAACTTATTAGAAAACATAATATACAAGGATTAACAATGCCTCCTATTGCATGGTTGCACGTTATTGATATGCCGGAATTTAAAAAAACAGATTTCAGTAACTTTAAGTTAGCAACAGTTGGTGGTGATGGTTCCATTGAAAAATACATAAAAATGATACAAAACGCACTTGAAAAACAAGGATTTAAAGGTCAAGTAATACTTGGCTCAGGCGGGACTGAATTAGGTGTAACATTTTCAACTAATACTAACGATATAAATATACATGGTAGCTCTGGTCCGATTTTGTTTGGAAATAATTGCGTTATAAAAAAAGATAATGGTGATGAATGTAAATATAATGAGATGGGCACCATTTATTATAATCCTATCAGTCCATCCCTAGGATATCTTAATGATTATGAATATGTATTTACAGATGATGGCATAGATTTGGGCGATTATGGATTTATTGATGAAAAAGGAGCACTAACTGTTGCTGGAAGAAAAAAAGATATTATAAACATAAACGGCGAATTACTTTCACCAATGTGCTTGGAAATTGAAATAAATAAATGCCCTTATGTAAAATATGGTTATGTTGTTTCACCAAAAAATAGTGAGAAAAAAATTCGTATTTGTTATACGACATATGATAAAAAGAAAGCAAATTATGATATAGAGGTTTTAAAATTTATTGATTCAAAATATCACCAATATACTGAAATTAAAAATTTAGTCTATATACCTGAAACTGTAGGTCTAAAAGTTGACAGAAAAAGATTATCTGGCAATATAGATGATTTGTTGGTGAATTAAAATGACCAACAATAGTGTAAATCAATGTGCGGCAGGATGTATAAAAATGCATAATAATTTGAATGCATCCATCCGTTTAAGAAAATTTCTGCATAAGCCATTACTTTCAATGATGAAATCAACAAGAAATTTTGATTTGAAATTGCTTGATGAAGAAAATCTAAAAAAGTCAATAGATTCTGCCATATATGTTGTTAATCATACGAATTCGCACGATATACCTGTAGCCAGCGAAGTAATTGCAAAGCACCATTATGTTCTGCTTGGCAAGCAGCCACTCAAGTCGATTGATAGAATTGCTTTCTGCCTGAACGGTGTTATCTGGGTGGATAGGAAAAGCAAAGCAAGCAAGGCAGAGGCAAAGAGAATAATGGTTGAGCATCTGAAGCATCGAACGAACGTTCTAATGTTTCCCGAAGGCACATGGAACAGGTCACCTAATAAAATAATGCAGCCGCTTTACTGGGGTGTTATTGATATTGCAAAGGAATGCAATGCACCTGTTGTGCCTATAATTCTGGAATACACAAAAGAAATATGCTATGCAAAAATCGGCTTGCCGATTTACATAGAAAGCAGCAGTGATAAAAAACAGGCAATTGATTATTTGCAAAATACAATGGCAGCAATGCGTTACGAGTTGTGGGAAATGCTGCCAAGGCTGCACAGAAAAGAAATAGAAACAGATTATTTTGATAAAATTCTTCAACACGATGTTGAAGAATATCCAAAGCTTAATTTGGAATATGAAACATCTGTGGTAAGAAAGGAATATGAGGAAAGCAAAAATACCTTTGCACATCTTGGCAACATAAAACCAAGCCTGCAATCCGCATTTTTGTTTAACAAAAGATTAATATAGGAAAAAGAAATGTATAATAAATTTTTAGAGTATTTGCTCGAAAACGATCCAAAGAAGGTTGTATCTAAAAAAGGATATCTTATTAGAAAAGTTTTCAGCCCTTTAGTAAGAAATGTTATTGCTCCTATGTCATCCAAAAACAAATACCATGTTGATAAAAATAAAAACTTACCAAAGGGCAGACCGTTGATATTTGCTCCGACACATGGACTTAAGGATGATATAGCAATGGGCATAGCTTGCACAGGCAGACATACATATTTGCTTTTTGCTTCTCTTCCTGATTTTTTCGGAACAATTGACGGACCTGCTTTATGGCTTAACGGCGTTATGCTTTTAGATAGAAAAAACAAGGAAAGCCGGCAGGCTGCAAAAGATAAAATGAAATATGTAATTAGTCTTGGAGCAGATATTCTTATGTATCCTGAAGGAACACTTAACAAAACAGAAAATCTTCTTGTTCAGAAACTGTTTCCGGGAATTTATGATGTTGCTAAGCGTACCCATGCTTTAGTAGTCCCTGTTGCAATAATTCAGGAAGGCAAGGATATTTATTCCAAGGTTTTAGATGCAGTTGATATTTGCCAATACGAAAAACAGGAGGGATTAACGGTTCTTCGTGATTTAATGGCAACTGCCAAATATGAACTTATGGAAGAATATTCGAAAATCAGCCGAACTGATATAGGAAATGCGAAAGAATACTGGGATAATTTTTTAGATGATTTGGTTAATCAGATGTTCCCGTATTACGATTACGAAATTGAAAATTCATCACAATACATTGATAAAAACGAGATTACATATTTACAAGTATTTGCTCATTTGAAAAATATAACTCCTAATACTAATAATGCTTTTTTATTTAATAAAAGGCTGAGATAAAAGTGAAATGCACCCGGTTTTACCCGAGTGCATTTGCCTTTTTGGTTATTTAATTAGCAACCGCAGCCACAGCCGTCATTGCCGCAACCACAACCATTGTTAAAGCCGCCACAGAGGAGAAGGATTATGATGAGAATGATAATCCAAGAAGATCCACCGCAACCGTTATTGCAACCGCAACCCATAGCCGTACCCCCTTTCGCGTTTCTAAACTATACTATGAAAAGCAAAAAGAAGTGTTACAAAAAATATAAAAAATCGGGCGGATCATATCCGCCCTACAGCATTTTAAATTACGATTCCGCCGCTTACGGATAAATCCTGCCCTGTTACATATCTGTTTTCAGCAAGAAAGTATATTGCCTGTGCAACCTCCTGCGGTGTTCCGAGCCTTTCAAGAGGTACCTCCTGAGCAAGCTCCTCCTTTGAAAACATACTGTTCATTCTTGTATCTATAATACCGGGTGAAACACAGTTTACCGTTATTCCGCTTGGTGCAAGCTCTTTTGCCAGAGCTTTGGTAAGTCCGATAACTGCCGCTTTGCTCATTGAATAAAGCGTTTCGCAGGAAGCACCAACCTCTCCCCACATAGATGAAACATTAACGATTGCACCGCTGTGCTTTTTCAGCATATGCGATACTGCGTATTTGCTGCAGAAATATACCGCCCTTGAATTAACACACATAAGGCTTTCATAATCCTCTTTTGTAACATCATTAATCATTTTTATCAGACTTACACCCGCATTGTTGACAAGCACATCTATATCATCAATATTGCTAAACAGACTTTCAATATCATCAACACTGCTTAAGTCACATTTTAATGCGGTAACTCCGCTGAAATCAGGCAGTGTTTTATTATATGTAATATAAACTTGATATCCCTTTTCGGCAAAAAGCTGTGCAGCAGCCTTGCCTATTCCCGTGGCACCGCCTGTTATAAGAACATTTTTCATATAATCACCAAGCTAATGATAGCACATATGGTTGTTTTTTTCAATCAACTGTGGTACAATTAATCTCGGTGATTTTTATGGAAAGAGAATTTTATACAATTTCAGTTTATGTTGACAAGGATGAAAACTTAATCGGCATTCCCTGCGGCGAAAGCGAAAAATACGGAATTGCAGATATAGACACTGTGCTTCTGTTAAAAGCCCCGTATTCCGCAAAAGAGGTTGAAGCGTTTATTGAAAAGGTAATTAACACCTGCTTCACTAAAAAGCACAATGATGAAAGCCCTGTTTCAACAATTGAAAGATATACGAAGAAAAAAGGCTTTGTTGCGGCAACTGCCGATTTAACATTAATTTCAATCGTCAAAACGGAAAACACATATTCAATTATGCCAACCTTTAACGATTACGAAAAAGGCCCGCTCTGCATAGATGATGACGAAAGAATCGTTGCCAACCCTTACAAGGAGGGTGAACTATATGAGCATATTCATGACATTATAATGGTATATGTTAAGGCAAACACCTTCTACAAGGAAATAGCAGAGCTTGAAGCTGAAAAAAATAAATAATCCACTATATAAAAGAAAGTCCGAAACGCATTGCTTACTGAGTTTCGGACTTTCTTTTCATATTATTTGCCTTTGCAGATACTATTTTAATTTTTCCTGCACTGCCTGCGGTAATTCATCATACTGAACCTCTTCCCATTTATAGACGCCTGCAGGCCTTACCTCTAATAATAAATATGCATTTTCCTTAAGTTCTCTTGAAGTTTTAAACTTCAGATTTCTTTTTTTGCCGCTTTCATCATAGCTGCTCAAATCATATTCATATTTCATATCACTGCTGCCTGATAGTTCTGTTATCTGTGAATTATCAACTTTTGTGTAATAAATTTTATCGTAATTTTCCATATAGTACAAGCCGCCTATAATACCGCCTATCAAAAGCAGCACAGCTAAACCTGCAGCAAAAACTTTTCCCTTCATAATTAATTCCTTCTTTCAGTTTAATTTCATTTTTTTGCTTCGCTTTCACTAAAGCGAATTATATAAGTTTTATGTAAGAATCTATCTGTTTAATATGAATTGAATCCCTCCTTTTGTTAATCCCATTTTATCAAAAAAGAGAAATGCTATTCCATTGATTTGGCTTACAATTCTCTGCTTAGTTCTTACATTTTTGTAAGAACACATTCTATCACTTTTATTATTTTTAGATTATTAATAAAGATAAAAGAAAAAGATGTAAAGCAACAATACTTTACATCTTTTTTGTAATATAATCAATTAAATTGAATGTAACAGATTCGGAAGTCTTTTCAGTGCACCGCCGAGTCCGCCTAATATTTTGCCAACACCCTTAATTGTGCTTTCATCATCATTAAGAATCTGAAGCAGACCCTCTGCCATTTTAGGACTGAACACACCCATAGACATTGAGATGAAGTTTCTGATAGGGATCTGAACTGCCATTGCCTGAAGCATTGCAGCATCACCATTTTCAGCACTGCCGAAATTAGATATAACTTTCTTGATCAGCCTGCCGATTTTTCCTCCCCATTTTGTGTGAGAAGCATCATCAAGGCAATTATAGATTGTGATTTTCTTTGTTGTATCACGCTCTGCGGACGGAAGCTCCTGTCCGTAAACTGCCGCCCACTGTTCACCGGTCATTTCAGAAATATCTGCAGTATAGTATGCAGGAGCTGTTTCCTTATAATTCGGAATCTCTGCATCTACTGTTGAAGCAACATGAATACCTGCGGAGAGTTTAATATCACGGCTTGACGCACCTACTAAAATATCAAACTCACCTGTTTCAACGTGCCAGTCACCGATATTAACATTGTAATAAGCAAATGCACGCTTGCCAAGTGTAAGGGAGACCTCTTTTTCTTCACCTGCCTTAAGGAACACCTTGGTGAATGCACGAAGCTCTTTTTCAGGTCTGAAAATAGTTGAATCCTTATCCGCAACATAAACCTGTGCAATTTCAGCACCGTCTACACTGCCTGTATTCTTGATTTTAAAGGAAACCTCAACCGTATCTGTATCCTTAATCTCGCTTGCAGAAAGCTTAATATCACTGTATTCAAAGGTTGTGTATGAAAGTCCGTAGCCGAACGGGAACAAAACATCCTTTTTAGCTGTGTCATAATAACGATAGCCGACATAAAGGCTTTCCTTATGCTCCGAAACAACAGGCTGACCGGGATAATTTCCGTAAACAGGATTTTCTTCAAATGAAAGCGGATATGTTTCTGCTGTTTTACCGCTTGGGTTAACTTTGCCTGTAAGTATATTTGCAACAGCAGAGCCCCCTGCTTGGCCGCCAAGACCTGAATTAAGCACAGCCTTAACATTATCAATCCACGGAATGTGAACAACCGCACCGCCTGCAAGCACAACAACCGTATTCGGATTAGCCTTAACAACCTCTTTAACAAGGGTATTGTGTTCAGCGGGAATTTCAATATCTGCCCTGTCATATCCCTCAGCCTCAAGTGCTTCGGTCAGGCCGATAAATACAACTGCAACATCAGCAGCCTTAGCTGCTGCAGCCGCTTCGGAAATAAGCTCGGTATCTGACTTTCTGCTTTTATCCTTTTTGGTAGGCGGAGCCTTATAATAACCCTGCGCATATGTAACATTAACACCTGCTTCAATAAGACTGTCATAAGCATTGTCAAGCTTTGTAGGATTAATAACAGATGAGCCTGAGCCCTGATAACGCGGAGCCTTTGCCATTTCACCGATAACGGCTATCTTCTGTCCTTCCTTAAGCGGAAGTACATTATCTTCATTTTTAAGAAGCACCATTGAGCCCTCTGCAACCTTTCTTGCAACTGCGTGATGTTCTTCAATATCAAATTTGAAATCCTTTTCAAGTGCGGGCTTAGATTTCAGAATCAAATCAACAACCATATCAATTCTTTCATCAAGCACCGCTTCATCCAACTCACCGTTTTCAACAGCAGCAACAATTCTTTCAGCGTTAAGCGTGCCTGAAGAAGGCATTTCAAGATCGGTTCCTGCCTTAAGACCCGGAACACGGTCAACCGAAGCACCCCAGTCTGTTACAAAAAGACCCTCAAAGCCCCATTCATCTCTTGCCACCTTATTCTGAAGCCAATCATTCTGTGAAGCATACACACCGTTAATACGGTTGTATGAGCTCATAATTGTCCACGGCTGTGCTTCCTTAACTGCAATTTCAAATGCAGGGAAATAAATTTCCCTCATCGTACGTTCATCAATAACCTCATTGATAATCATACGGAATGCTTCCTGTGAATTGCAGGCAAAGTGCTTTAAAGAAGTTCCTATTCCCTTTGACTGGCAACCGTTAATCAGACCTGCGGACATTTTACCTGCAAGCAGCGGATCTTCCGAAAAATACTCAAAATTACGGCCGCATACAGGAGAACGCTTAATATTTGTACCGGGGCCGAGAATAACAGAAACCTTTTCCTGCAGACATTCCTCTGCAAGTGCCTCGCCCTCTTCCCTGAGCAAATTCTCATCCCAAGAGCAGGCAGATGTTGCTGCAGGGGGCATACAGGTAGACGGATAGGAGTTACCAAGACCTACTGAATTTCCATTTGGATTCTGCTTGCGAAGGCCGTGAGGTCCGTCAGTAATCATAATTTTGGGAAGCCCTAAATCCTGTGCACTTTCAAGATGCCAATAATCATAACCCGAAGCAAAGTCAGCCTTTTGCTTCAAACTCATTTTTTCAATAATTTCAGGATGTTTCATAAAACAATACCCTCCGAATTTAATTTACATATTATTATATATTAAATAAACATTTTATACAAGCGTTAAAGCCAATTAAAAAAACAATTGTATAATATGTTAAAAATAACAAGCCTAAAGCAAAGCCTTCAACAAAAAAATAAGCCGTCGGATTACATTTCCAACGGCATTTTTATACATTATAGTCTTATTTAAAAAACTTTGTTAATTCAAGAGCAGCATTAATATCGCCCTCTACCTTAAGCTTTCCTGTTGTAAATGCTATAACCGGATCAAGCTTTCCGTTAATCAGCTTAACAAGATTTGTTCCGTTCATAATAAGAATGGCGTTGCGGTCATAGTATTCATATGGCTCAACATTTACTTTTCCGTCCTTGATTTCAACGTAAAAAATCCCGCTAACCTTGCCCTCAATATTGAACTGATACGCAAGTGTTCCCGGCACGGAGCTGACATCCACCTTGCTGAATTTGTTTCTTACAGTTTCAACAATTGATTCATAAGTCATTGCCACAATAAAAACCTCCAAAAATTTGATATATTTATTGTAGCACACATCAAGTTTTTATTCAATATTTTATTGTCAATTTTTTATCAATTATTAATATAAATGAAAAATATATATTATAAAACCGTAAAGTACAGAGCTTCCCACACCATAAACAATAACAGGACCTGCAATGGTAAACATCTGCGCAGCCGTTCCGAGCACCATTCCCTCGTGCTTAAATTCAAGAGCAGGAGAAACAACTGAATTGGCAAATCCTGTTATGGGAACAATTGTGCCTGCACCTGCGTGGCGTGCTATTTTATCAAATACGCCTATACCTGTTAAAATTGCGGTTATAATAATTATAATGCAGGGTGTTGCGATTTTAAGTTCTTTTTCATTTAAACCTGCTTTTTCAAAAATTGTATTCAGAAGCTGCCCGAAAGTGCATATTGCACCGCCGAAGAGAAATGCTTTAACACAGTTTAATACTATCGGTGAATTAGGGCTTGCTTTATCCGCCATTTTGCTGTATTCGTCTTTACTGATACTCATTTATTAACACCTCATTAAGTATTATTTAATATATTTTAACATTTATACAAATCAACTTGACAAATTGTATTATTATCTGTAATATTGAAATATACAAATTGTAAAGGAATAATCATTATGCACCTTATTGATGTCAGAGATGTTTATAAAATTTATAATCCGGGTGAAAATCAGGTTAACGCACTAGACGGTGTTTCAATTACGATTGATGAGGGTGAATTTGTTGCCATTATCGGTCAGTCAGGCTCGGGTAAATCAACACTGATGAATATGCTTGGCCTGCTGGATACACCAACATCAGGAGAATACTATATAAATGGAAACTTGGTTGACGATTTAACGGATGACCAGATGAGCGAAATCAGAAATGAGCAGATTGGGTTTATATTCCAGGGATTTAACCTTATTTCTTCACTCAATGCAATCGAAAATGTTGAGCTTCCGCTGGTATACAGAGGTATTCCAAAAACTGAAAGAAGAGCAATCTCCGAAGCTGCCTTAAAAAAGGTTGGTCTTGATAAAAGAATGCATCATCTTCCTGCAGCACTCTCAGGTGGTCAGCAGCAGCGTGTTGCTGTTGCCCGTGCCATTGCGGCTGCTCCGCCTGTTATTCTTGCCGATGAGCCAACGGGTAACCTTGACACACGCTCAACAAAGGATGTTATGCAGATTCTGCACAATCTTAAAAATGAAGGCAGAACCGTTATTGTTATTACTCACGATAATGAAATTGCCGAGCAGGCAGAGCGTGTTATCCGTATAAGAGACGGCAAAGTTGTTGAGGATTATATTAACCCCGGCTTTGAAGAAAAATACGGAAGAGAATCAAAAAAAGATAACAAAAAACCAATTGATGAAGGATAAAAAATAAATCGGAATAAATCACCTGCTTGCAGTAAAAACTATAGCAGGTGATTTTTTATGATTTTTTTATATGCATTTTTAGTTGGCGGAATTATTTGTGTGATAGGCCAGCTGCTTATTGATTTAACAAAAATGACTCCCGCAAGAATACTTGTACTTTTTGTTTGCCTTGGCGTTCTTTTCGGAGCCTTCGGCTGGTATAACAAGCTTGTTGATTTTGCGGGTACAGGCGCAACAATTCCTTTAACAGGATTCGGAAATTCACTCGCAAACGGAGTTAAGGAAGCTATACAGCAATACGGATTTATAGGTATTATCACAGGCGGACTCACAGCCTGTGCAGGCGGTGTAACCGTAGCCGTGCTTTCAGGACTTGTGGTTTCAATGATTGCAAGACCTAAGGATAAATAAAAATCCTACAAAAAAAGATAAGGCTTTATTGCCTTATCTTTTTTTATAATCTTAACTTTTCATGAATAAGAATACGGCATTAAATCCTTTAGCTTAACAACAGTACCATTATTATCAGCGAGGACTTCAATTTTTTCTGAATTTTTAAGCTGCATCAAAAATTCTCTGCAGGCACCGCACGGAGGCAAAACATTCCTTTTTTTATCAACAGCCGCTGCCATTTTTATTTCAAATTCACCATTCGTAATCATAGTTGAAATTGCATTTCTCTCGGCACACATACCCAAAGAACAGTCTGTATCAATACATACGCCTGTATAAATATTTCCGTTTTTAGTTACAACAGCAGCACCAACACCGCCCGAACAAATCTGATTACTTATTTTCTTAGGATTAACAATCGCCTTTGCGGCATCATATACCATTTTCCAATCTTTATCCATAATCTCACCTTTCTTTGATATATACTCTTCCCGGTGCGTATTGCACCAATAATACCTCCCATCTGTATTTTTGAACTGTAAAAATCCAGATGGAGAGGCAGAGAACGACACCGCATATCAGAAACAATCCTGAAGCGTATTCCGATAAACTGTGATTTTTATTCCACATGTTTATCGGCTCTGCATCTATGTGTCTGGCTCTTTGATGATATATTTACCTGCCCTATAGACCTGCCCGATAGATAGGAATTTGGCTTTTTCTTTACAAAAAAGTTCAAATATATCAGTTAGCAACTTATTTCAGTTTAATTTCTACTTTGTAATATTTTAAAAAATATGGTACAAACAAAAGAACCCCTATTATCAAAAGCACCCAACCAATATATGTTCCTTGTTTTCAGGATAAAAATAATTTATAGCTAAATGAACCGGAAATAGAATAATTGCAATCACTCCCCATAATATTTCCAATTTCCTTTTCATCCTGTTTGCTTGCTCTTTTTGTTTCTGTAATTCCACCAAATTTTGTTCTGCTTTTTTTTGATAATTTTCCATTATAATCCTTTCTCCTGATAATAATTCGTTTACATTTATTCCAAGAATGTCACATAGCTCCATCATTATCGATACATCCGGACAGCTTTTTCCCGTTTCCCATTTTGAAACCGCTCTATTACTAATGTTAAGCTTTTCTGCCAGTTGTAACTGAGTAAGATTTTTTTCTTTACGACAGTCAGCAATAAATTTCCCAATTTTTTCTTGATTCATTTCTTACCTCCTAGTTTTATCATACATAATAAGCATTTTTTTGAAAGGAACTATTGGTTGATTCTTTAATTCAACCATCAATTGACTATTAGTACAGCGAATAATTAATGCCGGCCATTCTTTATCTTTTTTTGTCTGTAGTTTTTTGTCAAACATTTCAATGTGATATTTTAACCGCATAATTTCATTATCTATCCGTCAGCAATTAATAACCACCTGTAACTTTTCTTTTATATGTTCAATAATCTGAATATCCATTTGTTACCTCTAACACAATTATAAACACCTATACTGCCCTTTTCAAGATTCTAATGTGAAAGGTACGAATACAGACACTAAGATTCCAGAAAAAAGCAACAGAGATTTAAGCCTCTGCCGCTGTATTGCCTATGAGTAAATAATTATCTCGTTCACAACTGCCCTCGTACAAGCCCTTATATTATTCACTCTTTCTGTCCATTCTAACGCATTTTCAGCCTTCAACTTTCGTTAAGCCTTGTGCCTGTTTCATTCCCTCTATGAGCCTTTCAAAGCGTTCCTGTGTCTGCCTGTCTGCATCGGTTACAGACTGCAGTGTTCCCTTCTTTTCATCATATGAATAGTTGGTTACTGCTCCCACCTCATCCTTTAAGGTTTTGAGGAAATTTCCGCTGTCTGTATAGGTTGCTTCGGTTATTATCATTTTTTCTTCCGTTTTTTCAACAGGATAGAAATACCACTTCTGGCTTTCCTTCAGGGCTGTTTTTGTGCATGAATTCTGACGGATTTTTCCTGTTGTGGCTATTTCCTGTGAATCATACTGGGCATCAAGGCATTTTGCATAATCCGTTGTGCCTGTGAATATACCGAAGGTTCCGTCACTCTGTTTTACAAGCTTGAATTTCTGCGCCTTGACTGCATGATTAATTGTGTACAGCTGCAGATATGCCCCATTATCCTTTGAACCCGAACGCACATCAAGGGTCATTGACGGATATTTTGCAGAAACAAACTCATACACATCTGTTGTGCCTGATACCGCTTTTGCTTCCCAATACTGCGTTGCGGTTGCAGAACTATACCGCCTGGTAAGTGCATCATCTCCTCTATTTCCCGTATCTCCGCAGTTTATTGAAAAACCTGAGTAAGCGTTTACAATTAAATATTTCTTTCCGCTTTCAATTTGTGTTGCGGGCTTTCGTGAGCGTGTTTCGGATTTTATTACATTTCCGTTATCATCGTAGGCGAAATAATACTCCAGTCCGTCTGATGACAATGCATAATATGGCTGCTTTTTATTGTTATATGTATACATATATTTGCTGCCGGACGGATTAAGCATTTTTGCCATCTGATTGCCGTAATACGAAAAGCCGGAATTTGTTTTTGCCAAATCCACTACTGATTTTACATTTCCGTCGCTGTCATAATCATAGGTCTGGCCGTACTGTTCTTTATAGCAGAACGCTCCTGTCTGATAAGCGGCATTTACATTATGATTGTAGGAAAGTGATACCGCAACACTTGTGTAATCAGCGGGAACAATAAATTTTGCTGCCAGGAACTGCCACTTATCCTTAATATCGGCATTAAACGGCTTCCTCAGAGCACCAAGCCATTTTCCGTTTGCATCATAATACTCAAACAGAAGTTCAAAATCAGGCTTATATGAATCATTATCCTTAGTTTTATTAATAGGTGCGGAAAAAGCATATGCCCACATTCCCACACTGAAAACATCATTCTTTTTGCCCGGTGCATAGATATACTGCTTAATAATCTTGTTTTTATTTTCTATTGAGCCGGTCAGCTTAGCACAGTTTGAAAAGCCGGAAAGACCTGCATAAGTTGTTGTGATTTCATTGGAATCAAAGGTTTTCCACCCTGTTAAACCATTGATAAATGCTGAATTCTCCACAAGGTTGCAGCTGCTTGCACCTGCACTTTTTTCAAGCTGAATATCATCAAACCATACTGTTCCGCTTGCGTTCGGACCAAAGCCCATTGTTGCACGAACAGTACCGCCCGACGGCACGGTAAAGGTTACACTTCTGCGTTCCCAACCATTGGTTTTAGTTGTTTTTTCAATATTTTCATGTGAGATGTATGTGATGTTTGAATCAAGAATTTCTGCAAACATCTGTACACCGTCACCCGGAATTTCAGCTCCGTTTGTGTTGATGTACGCAGACAGCGTATATGTTCCTGCGGGCAGATTGCTTACAGTCTGCACTGCATTTACACGCCCTGTGTTTGAAGCAGTTTTTGATACCTTAACAGAGTTTTTGGTTAGGTTATACTTGCTGCTGTCTACCGTAACAGAAGCACCTGCGGAATCATTGGTATAAATCCAGAAGCCTTCATATCCCCTTGTAAAACCTGGGTTTTTTACATAGTTTGTTGTGGTTTTAAGCACACGTGATTCCGACAGCAGCTTATTTGCCTTATTGCTTGTGCTGTTGCCGCCTGAATATTCAAAAAACTGTGCAGAGCCGTCTGTGTTTGAAACCGTACCTGTTGTCTGACCGAAATCGTTAAACTGATATGTATAGCTTCGGTTTTGCAAATCGGTAATTGTTGTTTCATTCTGCTTATATGAAAAGCTGTATTTTTCAAGCAGATTACTGTCTGATGTGCCCCAGTTTATTGAAGAAACACGCTTTTGCGATGAAGAATCATAGTTAATTTTGGTGCGTGTACCGTCAATTCCTGTGATTTGCTGAACTAAATTATTGCTGTTATATGATAATTCAACCTTTTCACCATCTGCAAAAAGAATTGTACCTAATTTAAAATTAGGGCTTGAAAAGCTTGTTTTCCTGCCTGCGGGGTCTGTTATTGCAGTAACCAGCTTAGCATTGTCCTTATGATATGTGAAGGTATATGCTCTGCCCGCACCGTCAATAATCTGTTTTATTCTTCTGACACTGCTTACCGTTTCATATGTAACCTTTGATGAAATATTTGCGGCACTCGTTATCTGATTAATACATCCCGAACTGTCAAAATACATTTTGTTGTTATCTTTATCAGTAACAATATATTTTGTCGTTGGTACATCTTTATCCGAGCCTACGGTAATAACCTTCAGGGAATAGCCCAAGCCATCCTCATCCTTGCCGTTGGTTTCGGAATTGTTTGCGAAGTAAAACCAATGCTTTGTTCCGTCTGCATCATTCAGGTAATATTTATATCCGTTATTCCATAATTCTCCGCTTTCCTGTTTAATGAATATATGGTAATTTGTCTGAACAGAATTTCCTAAATTAGAGTATGCAACAGTTGACTGATTTGAATTATATATAACCGACAGGTCAACAGGCATAAGATTTCCGCCGTTATCCTGTGTGATTGGTTGTGTATATATAAAGTTACCGTTATAGTTATTTACACTTGCAGAACCGCCGCGTCCTGCTGTGATATTGGTATATGACCAATAGTCCTCATAGCCGGTCATATTTCGGTAGCTAATAAGCATTATAGGGCGATTCTGGTAATGCGTTGTAAAATAAGTAGAATAAAACCATGCCTTTGCCGGAGCGGCTTTGGTTGTTGACAATGACACACCGTAATTAGGATACTCACCCGAATACCAGCCGCGCACGATGTCAGTAATTTCAAATTCACAGAATTTGTCTGTTGCTGTTGTTTCGGTAAGCACCTTATAATCCGTAATGCGGTTTTCACCATGCGGACCATTATTCCATGTAACCCTATCCTGATCCCAGTTCTCAATCAGTCTTTTAACATCAACTGTCAGTCCAAGCTCACATTTCATCAGACCTACGTTAAGTCTGGCGTCAACAACCTTATCGGCAATACCCAGTTTTGGCAAATCGGTAAACTTTATATAGCTTTCAGTTTGTCCGTAGCCGTAAATATTGCCTACATACAGGCTGCCCATATCATTTGTGCTTGTGTGTTTTTTTGTCGTAAATGATCCTTGCTATTAATTTCCTCACGGTTCTATTTTAATTCTAACCTTATTACATTCTCTTTTTGTTTGAGATAAAATGCATAAAGAAAAAGCACTTCATACGAAGTGCTTTTAATGGAGGCACCACCCAGATTTGAACTGGGGCGTAAAGCTTTTGCAGAGCTCTGCCTTACCACTTGGCTATGGTGCCGAATATAATGGGCACTAATAAATTTAGTGCCCGATGGAGCGGATTACGAGACTCGAACTCGCCACCTCCACCTTGGCAAGGTGGCGCT
>OFFG01000083.1_pt1 | contig 90129 bp, 67 predicted proteins | sample 1521331 | NCBI WGS metagenome assembly OFFG01 (sample SAMEA3504129, study PRJEB24116) | mouse gut metagenome | biome: mouse gut; feature: mouse-associated habitat; material: faeces | place: Denmark | collected 2011 | reverse complement strand
TTTATATTATTACAAATAATCTATATTTAATTATAAACACAATCACTTGATGCTGACCGCAATACAAAATAAAAATAACACGGATAACAACTCATTTTGCTAACACAATTAAAGGCACTTCAAATGAAGTGCCTTTTTAAGTATTCTTTTATAATTCAATATAGTATGGGCAGATATTTTCATAGGTATTATTCTTTAATCTGAAACCGTTTTTGATAACACCTAATTGAATAAAGCCGAGTTTTTCATAAAGATGCCTTGCAGAAGCATTGCTTTCAACAACAGCATTGAACTGCAGAATTTTAAAATCGTAATGTCTTCCCTTCCTTATACAGTCACGCACCAACAATTCACCGATATGATGTCCTCTGCATTTACTGTCTACCGCATAGCTTGCATTGCAGATATGACTGCACCTGCCGACATTATTGGGGTGAAGTATATATAATCCCATAACTCTGTTTTCAAGCTCAGCAACCGCAGTATAAGTCTGGCTGCTGAAGAAATCAAAGCCGCCTTTCTCATCCAATAATTCCTCCTGAGGAAAAGCATTGCCCGCCTCAACAATCTCATTCCAGATTGCAATCATTTGAGATACATCTTCCCTTTTAAATTCTCTAACTATTACAGAGTTTGTTTTCATTTATATCACCAACTAATCTTTATAAAACTTCAAGTACTTCATTGATTGCAGAAGACACTGCGTGAGGAAGAGTTGCCCTGTGAAGTGCAGTTCTTAATTCATCACGCGTCTGTGCATTTTCAAAATATTTGTATACTTTGCTTTTGGTTAATGTTCCCTCCTGCCAGCGTGAAAGAATAGTTACTACTTTTTCTTTAACATCACTCGTTGATTTACGAACAGCACCTGTTAAGGTTAGATTAATCTTGTCAATAGGAATAACCTCACCTATTTCAACAACTGCATTTTTATTTTCATCAATAAACAGTTCTCCGCAGTTGCACTTTAAGGATTTTGTATCCAAATCTTTAAAAATCAAACGGAATGTTCTGTTCTCGGGAATAACCTTTGTATCACCAACAGGATAATCAATTCCAAAATGCAACTCTGCTTTTTCTTCATCATAACTCATATTGAAGAATGTTTTGCAATTATGTTCTTCATAATCGGTTTTACCATTGTCTTCATAAAGAGCAAAGCTGTTGTTACCTGAATATATCCAGATTTCAAGTTCCTTAGGATTGCTTGTATCATTGCCGTTCGGCTTTGAGAACGGAACAATTGCGCCCTCCTTTGCAAGCACGGGAATTGTATCAATATCACGATGAAGAGAAATTATTTTATCACCCTCATAGCTCTGATCGGTGAAAATATCCGTCCATCTACCTTTAGGAATCCACGCAGATACCTCTCCCATATTCGTTTCGGGATTCTGACTTGATGTTATTGGGCATACCATTAATTCACTGCCGAACATATATTGATTTTTGAAATTATAAGCATTCTGATGCTCAGGATAAGAATAATACATCGGCTCACAAAGGGCTATGCCTTCTTTATGCGTTCTGTAATCCATTGTGAATATATACGGAATCATCTTATGGCGTAAATTAAGCCATTCCTTTGCGAAAACATATACATCTTTTCTGTATTTCCACGGCTCCTTGCCAAGCAGTTCAATGGCAGTTGAATGAAGCCTCATTATAGGTGAAAATACACCAAACTGAAGCCAGCGCATATACAAATCATCATCTCTGTAACCCTGATGATGACCGCCTATATCGTGGCTCCACCAGCAATATGCCACATTTGCTGCATTTGCAGTAAAATACGGCTGAAAATCAAGCACATTCCAATTGATTGCAGTATCACCCGAAAAGCCAAGCGGATAACGGTGAGAGCCAAAACCGGCGTAACGCGACAGTATCATAGGCATCTGACCGTTTTCACCATTATCAAGATAATGATAGTGATTGAGCGCATTTAACGGGTCAAGACCCTTTACATCGCTTTTCTTTCCCTGCTGCCAGTCAATCCACCAGAAATCAACACCATCTTTCTCATACGGTTTATGCAACACATCAAAATATGCATTCCAGAAAGCATCATTTCCGCATTGAAAATCAACCTTCTTCTTTGTTGCAGAATCAACCCCGACAGCCTTAGCCATTTCTTCATACATATCCTCATATGAATGAATACCATCTGCAGGGTGCAGATTGAGTGTTATATGTAAATTATCTGCTTTAAGCTTATTCAGAAACTCCTTATAATCAGGAAACAGTTCTGTATTCCACGAATATCCTGTCCAGCCGTGGTATTTTACACCGAACTTATGCTGTATATCCTTAACCCAGTGCCAGTCCATATCAACAGTGGCAACTGTAAGAGGAATATTTTCAGCCTTAAATCTTGCCATCAAATCAAGATATTCCTGCTGCGTATATGCATGGTATCTGCTCCACCACACGCCAAGAGCAAAACGAGGAATAAGCGGAGTTGGCGAACTGATTTTATAAAATGCCTTTATGGTTTCTCTGTAATTCCTGCCGTAAGCAAAGGCATAGTAATCCTTGGAATGTTTATCTCTTGCAACAAAATTGCCTTTTTCGTTAATGAGCATTGTTTTGCTGTCATCAAGAAGATAAGCACCGTTTTTGGTTATAAAGCCATCATCAAGCGGAACCTTTCCAAAAGTCATATCAAGTGTTCTGCGTGTTCCCTTTAAATTCTTCTGCTTACTGAACACTTCGGTATTTTTAGTATTCTTAAAATAAACACTGTACGGCTTAGCCTTTTTGATTGTGAAAATCACATCTTCTGTTTCAACAATAATTTTACTGCCTGATTGTGATACCTCCATATTGCCTTCATCAAAATTTCTGAACCAGACCGTATAGCTTGCCAGATCGGTAAAAGCACCGCTTTCAACACGAATTAATCTTGATGTAAGATACGTAATTCTTACACCGTTTATTATACAAATCTGTTTTTCATTTGCCTTTGCATCTGTTTTAGCAATAAGTGATGGCTTTAACATATCAAAATCCCCTAAAAATTATTTAACTGTATTATACAATACGTACTCTGAATTTGTAAATATTACTTTACTTAATTATTCATAATTAACCCATCTGATTTTTTTAATTTATATTTGAATTTTACATACTGAATATTCTTTTCAGAAAGCGGATTCTTTTCTCCATACTTTCAGCTGTAATACTGCTTTTGCCTGCAATATCAAAGCCGTGCATGGTACCCTTGGTTTCATACAATTCAACATCAACAGCAGAATCATTTAATCTTTTTGCATAATTAATTCCGTCATCATGCAGGCAGTCAAATTCTGCCGTTTCAATATATGTACACAGGAATAGGATATTTATACTTTGGTGCCAGACGGTAATCAATCATAAGCACCTTGCACTTGGCTTTAACACTATAGTCCTTAACTAATCTGAAATAATATGGTGCTGCTTTATACGAAAAAGCACCGCCGTGAAAATAAACCAGAAGCGGTGCATGCTCGTCACAATCAACAGGTTCATAAAAAAGAGCATTTATCTGTGCATCACCAACATCTATTTTCTTTTTACTTACCTTAACATTTTTATCACTGTGATTAAAATGCATCAACACACCCAAAGTGGATTGAGCTATCGGCGCAATCCACGGCATAACGGGAAATGTTAACAGTTTTACAAATCTGAAATCTTTGCTTATAGGATATTTGCTCATAAATTCTTAATTCCACTCCTGTCAGTCAATTTAATTCAACAATACCATAATCAGCAAAAAAATCAAATAAAAAAGGCAGCATAGTTCTACTATACTGCCTGAAAATTATAAGCTGAATTTATGGAAAACCTTTTTGCCTTTTTTGATGATAACATCCTTATCAAAATCACTTTTTGTAAGTGATGCATATGGGTCTGTTACCTTTTCATCATTAACGGAAACACCGCCCTGTGTTACAAGACGTCTGCCCTCGCCCTTTGATTTAATTATGCCTGCTTTAACCATCATATCAAGAACGGCAATTGAACCGTCTGTAAAGTCATCATCAGTTAACACGGTTGCAGGCATATTAGTATTATCTGCACCGCCGCCGAAAAGTGCTTTTGCAGCAGCATCGGCCTTTTGAGTTTCCTCCTCATTATGAACCAATTTAGTTAATTCATAAGCAAGCACTTCTTTAGCCTTGTTAAGCTCTGCACCCTCAAGCTTTTCATACTCTGCAATTGTTTCAAGAGGAAGGAAGGTAAGCAGCTTCATACACTTGATAACATCACTGTCTGCAACATTACGCCAATACTGATAAAACTCATAAGGACTTGTTTTTTCGGGATCAAGCCAAACAGCACCCTTTTCGGTTTTGCCCATCTTCTTTCCCTCTGAATTAAGAAGAAGTGTGATGGTCATCGCGTTAGCGTCACCGCCGAGCTTTCTTCTGACAAGCTCCATACCGCCTATCATATTGCTCCACTGGTCATCTCCGCCAAACTGAAGATTACAGCCATATTTCTGATATAAGGTATAGAAATCATAGCTTTGCATAATCATATAGTTGAATTCAAGGAAGGAAAGCCCTCTCTCCATTCTCTGCTTATAGCATTCAGCCGAAAGCATTCTGTTAACACTGAAGCAAGCTCCAACCTCACGAAGAACATCAACATAATTCAAATCAAGCAGCCAATCCGCATTATTAACCATCAGTGCTTTATCTTCGCTGAAATCAATAAACTTTGCCATTTGCTTTTTAAAACACTGACAGTTATGTTCAATCGTTTCCTTTGTCATCATTTTACGCATATCGGTTTTTCCGCTCGGATCTCCTACCATAGCAGTACCGCCGCCGATAAGTGCAATAGGCTTATTTCCTGCTTCCTGCAGTCTTTTCATAAGTGTAAGTGCCATAAAGTGGCCAACGTGCAGAGAATCTGCAGTCGGGTCAAAACCAATATAGAAAACAGCCTTACCGTTATTAACAAGCTCTTTAATCTGCTCTTCGTCAGTAACCTGTGCGATAAGTCCGCGTGCTGTTAAATCTTCATAAACTCCCATTTAAATGTCCTCCTGTGAAATAAGCATCTCCTCAGCACTTTTAAGAAGAGTATCCGTAATCTGAAGCCCACCCATAATTCGTGCAAGCTCTTTCTTTCTGCCCTCAAAATCAAGCGGAGATACTTTTGTATATGTTTTATTATTTTCAAAATCCTTTTCAATAAGAAAATGCTCATCCGCAGCAGAAGCAATCTGTGCTGAATGTGTAACTGTTATTACCTGCGTTTCTTTTGAAACAGACTTTAATTTTAATCCTATTTTTCTGCTTGCTCTGCCTGATACACCTGTATCTATTTCATCAAATATCAGTGTACCTATCGTATCATTATGAACAATAACGTTTTTAATTGCAAGCATTATTCTTGAAAGTTCGCCGCCGGAAGCAATTTTTGCAAGCGGCTTCGCAGGCTCACCGGGGTTGGTTGAAATCAAAAATTCAATTTTATCATAACCTGTTGAGGATAATTTACCTTTATCAAAATGAACGATAAACTGAATTTTCGGCATATCAAGAAATTCAAGCTGAGTCTTAACATTGCTTTCAAATTCAGAAACAATTTTCTTTCTGTGTTCGGAAAGTTCCTCCGCTTTTTTTACAACCTCATCAAACAGGCTGTCATACTCATTCGTAAGCTTTTCAAGCTCTTCATCATTATATAGAATTGAATTTCTCTTTTCCTTTGCATTTTCAAGAAAAGCAAGCATTTCCTCTTCGGTTTCACCGTATTTTGCACTTAATTTATACAGCAAATCAAGCCTTTCCTCAACCTGCTCACGCTCAGCCTCGTTAAAGTCAAGCCCGGCTACCTCTGAATTAATTAAGTCTTTAATATCTTCTATTTCTTCACTTATATCAGAAAGCCTTGAAGAAATTTTCTTGATATTTTCCGAAGCTGAATTCAGTGATGATACCTCTTTTGCAGATGATGAAACAAGCGTTGCCGCACCGTTGAATTCATCATCACCGCTCAATGCAGACAAAGCATTGTTAAGCACAAGCAACAAAGCCTCACTGTTTTCCATAAGCTGCTTCTTTTTGGTAAGCTCCGCCTTTTCACCAACGGAAATATCCGCTGCCTCAAGCTCCTTTATCTGATAATTAAGCAGTTCAAGCGCCCTGTCTTTATCTTCTTCATCTGTGGTTAATGCTTTCAGCCTTCTTCTTACTGTAATCAGCTTGTGAAAACTATTTTTATAATCATTAAGAATTTCCTTATTATCCGACAGCATATCAATAAAAAGATAGTGAGAATCGGGATTTAATAGTGACTGACTGTCATGCTGTCCATGAATATTTACAAGTTGCTGCCCTATTTCCTTTAAGATAGAAACCGTTGCAGATGCACCGTTAATTTTGCAAACTGACTTTCCTGCTTCGGTAATTTTTCTTGTTAACAGCAGTGTGCCGTCTTCCTCTGTTTTATAACCAAGCTCGTGTAGCTTATCGGAAACGGTCTGCGTAATATCCTCAAAAAAAGCAGAAACGAAGGCATAATCTGCACCATGACGCACCAATTCCCTTGATGTGCGCTCACCGAGAATTGCATTTATGGAATCAACAACTATTGATTTACCTGCACCTGTTTCACCGGTTAAAACATTAAGTCCGTTATTAAATTCTATCTGTGCCTTTTCAATTACGGCAATATTTTCAATATTAAGCGTTCTTAACATTTAACGATTTCTCCAGATTCGTAGTAAATACCTGTGCTGCATTTTCTGTTTTGCAAAGCACAAAAATTGTGTCATCTCCTGCAATTGTTCCGACAACATCATTCCACTGCATGGAATCAATTGCAGCACAGGCAGCACCTGCCATTCCCGAAAAGCATTTGATACAAACCATATTCATTGCACTTTCAACGCTGATAACAGAATCAACAAAAATGCCTGTTGCTCTTATTGAAACAGAATCGGAATTATTCTTTTTTCCTGTTGAATAGACATATCTTCCGCTTTCTGAAAGCTCCTTAACAAGCCTGAGTTCCTTAATATCTCTTGAAATTGTGGCCTGCGTTACATCAAACCCGTTTTCTTTAAGAATTGCCTGAAGATCTTCCTGCGTTTCAACATCAAGATTACTTATAATATCAAGAATTTTTGCCTGTCTTCTTTTTTTCATATTAAGCTCTTCTTTCTATCAATTTCTTTTTCATAACCTCATAGAAGTTATCGGGTTTGATTTTTACAAGCCTTGCCCTGTATGGTGAAAGCGAAATAATAACACTTGTATTTGCCGAAATATCAACAGGTGGCTCTCCGTCACAAGTTAAAATTGCATTATTGCTTACATCACTTATTGTTTCAACAGTCAGCTGATTATCACTGCTCACAACAATACTTCTGTCCATTAACGAATGAGGACATATTGAGGTAACCTCAAAACAGTTTAAATCCGGGCTGAGCACAGGACCTCCTGCAGCAAGACTGTATGCTGTTGAGCCTGTAGGTGTTGAAACAATAACACCGTCTGCCCTTGTATCCAGAAGTTCTCTGCCATTGCTTGTTACCTTAATATCAATCAGTCTTGCAAAATCCCCTCTTGAAAAAATAGCGTCATTAAGGCAATGAAAGGTTTTGACTGCCTTTTCATTTTCTATGATTTCAGCCTTAAGCATCATTCTTTCTTCCAATTGATATTTTCCTTCAATAACATCTTTCAAAAGATTAAGCTCATTTCTTTCAATTCCGCTTAAAAAGCCGAGTCTGCCGCCGTTAATACCAAGTGTCGGTTTGCCGAGAATGGCAGCTTTTTTGGCAATTTTCATTGTTGTGCCGTCGCCGCCTATAACAATTGCTATATCACAAACCTGCATAAGCTCTGCCGAGCTTAAAAATTCACAATTCTCATTACTGATAACATCATAATATTTCTTATCAAAATAAATTCTGCAATCGGTATCTTTAAGAACATCAAGCACTTCTCCAGCAATTGCTTTTGTTTCATTATTATTCAGATTTGCAAAAACTGAAAAAATCATAACAATTCCTCGTGAGATTGATTTACAAGTTCATCAGGATTAACACATTCATCAATAATCGGCTCTGCCGATTTGCAAATATAAATCAGATATTCAATATTGCCTTCAGGCCCTTTAATCGGTGAAAACTGAAGTCCTTTAACCGAAAATCCGCTTTGCACCGCCATATCAATAACATTTTTAACAACTTCAAGGTGAACGGTTTTTTCTCTTACCACACCCTTTTTTCCAACCTTCTCCTTACCTGCTTCAAACTGAGGCTTAATAAGACACACAGCCTGACCGTCGTCAGAAAGCAGTATATTAAGATTAGGTAAAATATGCTTTAAGGAAATAAAGGAAACGTCAACGGATGAAAAATCAATTTTATCCTTAATCTGTTCGTTTGTTACATAACGAAAATTGGTTCTTTCAAGATTAACCACTCTTTCATCACAGCGAAGCTTCCACGCAAGCTGACCGTAGCCTACATCAACAGAATAAACCTTAACCGCTCCGTTCATAAGCATACAATCCGTAAAACCACCGGTTGATGCACCGACATCCATACAGATTTTCCCGTTCAAATCAATAGGAAATTCCTGCATTGCCTTTTCAAGCTTCAAACCGCCCCGACTTACATATTTAAGCGTGCTTCCGCGAACCTCAAGCACATCGTCTTCCTTAATTTCCGTGCCTGCCTTATCAACTTTTTGATTATTAACATATACCTGACCTGCCATGATAATAGCTTTTGCCTTTTCTCTGCTTGGGGCATAGCCTTTTTCAAAAACAGCAACATCAAGTCTTATTTTCTTAGACATTGGAAACCTCGTTAACTATAGAATCTCTATCCAGTTTATATGTTTTAATCTGGCTTTCAATAGTAGCCTGCTTAACAAATTCATCCTCTATTGCTATATGCTTAAAATGAACGTCAATATTATTTTCCTTAAGCATTGCTGCAACTATCTCACCAACACTGCCGGTTTTTATACTTTCTTCATAAAAATAAACATTTTTAACATCTGCCAATAAAGTTAAAATGCTTTTCTCAACAGGCTTAATTTTATTCAGCTTAATAATAAATGTGCTGTCAAGCTCTTTATAAGCCGCGTAGCACTCCGAAAACTCTCTGCCGTATGTAATAATACAGTTTTCAGAATTAACACCACCGAAAACAGAATAATCAGATTTATCATAATGATAATCCTCAGGCATTTCATTCTCTTTACCGCGCGGATAACGAATGGCAGCTGCACCGTTGTCATGATAAATAGCTTTTCCGAACATCAGTGAAAGTTCTTCATAGCAGCTTGGAGCATAAACGGTTAAACCGGGAACTGTATTCAGGTAAGAAACATCAAAAATACCCTGATGAGATTCACCGTCCTCACCAACAAAGCCTGCACGGTCAATACCGAAAATAACCTTAATATTCTGCATTGCAACATCGTGAATCAGCTGATCATATGAACGCTGCAAAAATGTAGAATAAACGGCAAAAACAGGCACTAACCCGTTTTTGGCAAGACCGCTTGAAAAGGTTACTGCGTGCTGCTCTGCAATACCAACATCAAAAAATCTTTTAGGATAAAGCTTCGCAAAATTACTGAGACCCGTACCCTCAGCCATTGCAGCGGTAACACAGCAGATTCGGCCATCCTTTTCAGCCAGTGAACACATGGTATCACCAAAAGCAGAAGAAAAATTCTTTCCTCCCGAAACACATTCACCTGTTGCAACATTAAACTTACCGATACCGTGAAACTGCGTAGGATTTTTTTCCGCAGGATTATAGCCTTTCCCCTTAATCGTGTTAACGTGAATGAGTACGGAATGGCTATGTGTTTTTGCAGCAGTTAAAACAGATATAAGACTTTCTATGTCATGACCGTCTATAGGTCCGTAATAGCGAAAGTCTAAATCTTCAAAAAAGGTAGCATGATAAACTTTTTTTCTGATTTCTGTATTAATAAATGTAACTAAGCGGTTAACAGAATTTCCGATTTTCGGAATTTTTGCAAAAATACGCCTTACACCCGCTTTGAATGTAAAATACTGCTTTGATGTTCTTATCGTTGTTAAATGCTTTGACATTGAGCCTACATTTTGACTTATGGACATATTATTATCATTAAGTATTACAATAAGATTCTCGCAACCGTAGGAGCCGTTATTAAAGGCTTCATATGCAAGACCGCCCGTAAGTGCACCATCCCCGATAACGGCAATAACCTTACCCTTTTCACCTTTTATTTTCTTTGCCTTTGCCAGCCCTATTGCCTGGGAAATAGCAACACTTGAATGACCGCTTGAAAAAATATCGTGCTCACTTTCAACAGGGCGTACGAAGCCGCTTATACCGCCCTCTGTACGCAGAGTTGAAAACCGATCTTTTCTTCCGGTTAAAATTTTGTGTGTATAGCATTGATGCCCAACATCAAAAACAATCTGATCTGTTGGGCTGTTGAATACCTTATGAAGTGCAACGCTTAATTCTACCACACCTAAATTTGAAGCAAGATGACCGCCTGTTTCGGAAACCGTTTCAACAAGCAGTTCTCTTATATCGGCACAGAGCTCATCAAGCTCACTATTATTCATTTTTTTTATATCTTTAGGTAACTGAACTTTATCAAGAACAGACATTAAATCAACTCTTTTCAACTATTAAAACATATATTAGCATAAAATGTATAATAATGCAATATATGTATAATGTCACTTAACACGTCTTGTAAGCTTCCCGGCAAGTAATTCAAGAAATTCAGTATTTTCAAATAAAGAAAGTGCTGAAACAGCAGCATCTGTATAGTTTTCAACATCTTTTTGTGAGCTTTCAATACCTTTTAATGTTACATAAGTTGTTTTATCATTCTCTGCATCCGATCCAACAGGCTTTCCCAGAACCTCACTGTCTCCTATAACATCAAGAATATCATCCTTGATTTGGAAAGCTATACCAAGATTATACGCAAATTTATTTGCAGCTTCAATCTGAGCCTTATCTGCACCGCCCGCAACACAGCCAAGTAAGCACGCAGCTGAAATCAACGCACCTGTTTTCAACTTATGAACAGATAGAAGCTGTTCTATATCGGGACTTTCACTTTCATACTTCAAATCAATTATCTGACCGCCGATCATTCCCAGAACACCACTGTTTTGAGCAAGAATATTTACTGCTGATGCTTTTTTATCCGCTGATAAATCAGAAGCCGCTATAATCTGAAAAGCGTGTGTAAGCAACGCATCTCCTGCAAGAAGAGCAGTTGCTTCACCGAACATTTTATGGCAGCTTGGCTTGCCTCTTCTGAAATCATCATTATCCATACACGGCAAATCATCATGAATAAGACTGTAGGTGTGTATATACTCAACCGCACAGGCAAAATCAAGCGCTTCTTCCTTAGAAATGCCGCAGCACTCTGCAAATTCAAGACAAAACACAGGTCTAAGCCGTTTACCACCGTTTGAAAGACTGTATTTCATAGCTTCTGCAACAACATCCTGATTATCCGCACATTTCGGCAAATGGTTTATGATTGCATTTTCAATAAGCAAAATATCATTTTTTAGTATATTATCAAATTCTAAATCAGTCATTACATCAATCCTTATTAATTTCAGTGATTTTCTGCTTCGCTTCTGTCAGTTTTTTATTGCAAAAAGCGGCAAGTTTAGTACCTTCTTCAAAAAGCTTCATACTTTCATCAAGAGAGGCTTCGTTTTTTTCAAGCAGATTTACTATTTCCTCGAGCCTTTTTACGGCTTTCTCATATGTTAATTCTTCAGCCATTTTTGCTTACCTCATTTACAGTGCACATTGCCTTGCCGTCCTGCAAAACAAATGTAATTTTATCTTTTATTTTAATTTGGGAAGCAGATTTAACTACTTCGTTTTCCTTTTGAATAACCGAATATCCTCTTGCAAGAACAGCCAGCGGACTTAAAGCATTCAGCTTGCCTGCAAGTGCAGAAAGCATCATTTCTTTACTTTCAAGATTGTAGGATAATGAATCATTAAGCCTTGTTTCAAGCACTTCAACATTATCTTCAAATGAATGAATCAACGATTCATAATCAACAAGTACAGGTGAATCTGAAAGCTCCGAAACATACTGAATATGATTATCAACAATATAATTTATCTGACTTTCAAGCGTATTTTTCAATGCCGCAATATAACTGAACAGCATATTTATATCAGGGCAGACAAGCTCTGCCGCAGCACTCGGTGTAGGTGCTCTCAAATCAGCAACAAAATCACATATTGTAAAATCTGTTTCGTGACCTACAGCCGAAACAATGGGTGTTTCACACGCAATAACCGCTCTTGCAACCGTTTCTGTATTAAACGCCCACAAATCTTCTATAGAGCCTCCACCCCTGCCGAGAATTATAACGTCAATATCCGCCATACTGTCAAGCAGCTGAATTGATTTTACAATGTCAGCAGGTGCATATTCGCCCTGAACGATTGTAGGCACAATAACAATTTCCGCTAACGGATACCTTCTTGAAGTGATATTTTTAATATCCTCGACCGCAGCACCTATATTTGATGTTGCAACCCCGATTTTTTTAGGATAAGGCGGCAAGGGCTTTTTGATTTCATCATCACAAACACCTTCCCTGAACAATTTCTCCTTTAACTGCTCATAAGCAAGGTTCAGCGCACCGATTCCATCCGGCTGCATATCATCAACATAAAGCTGATATTCGCCGTTTTTTTCATAAACCGAAACTCTGCCGCTGCAAATTACCTTCATTCCGTTTTCCGGATTAAATTTAATTTTGTCGGCATAAGAAGCAAACATAACTGCTTTAAGCTGGCTTTTTTCATCCTTTAGCGTAAAATACATATGCCCTGAGCGATAATAATATGTGAAATTCGATATTTCACCGCTTATATAGATATTCCTGAGAGGTGTACTTTCATCAAGCAATGCCTTTATATAAGTATTTACTTGTGATACAGTTATAACATTCATATTGATTTCAAATAAGCATATATTGCAATTCCTGCAGCATTATCACAGCTGAATTCGGGCTTTGCAAAATATGCTCCGTATTTCTTACTTAATTTTTGTTTTATTATTGAATTACTTGTAACTCCGCCTGCAAATACAACGGGATACTTACCGTATTTATTTATTATTCTGCCTGTCATTTCATCAAGAGTTTCTGCTATGTATGAAATAACAAACTTTGCTATATCATTCTGACTTTCATTATCTTCAAGCATTTTCTTTGCTTTATTTTCCACTCCTGATAAGGAGCAGTTTAAATCACTCATAGACGGTCTGATTTTAAACGCTCTGCAGCTGCCCTGTGCCATTTCATCAAGCATTGCACCGCATGGAAATTTCAGCCCAAGCATAACACCCGTTCTGTCTATTGCCTGCCCCGCCTTTAAATCTGTGCTTTCAGCAACCAATTCCGCTTTTATAATTTCATTATTATCAGGTTTAACCAGTAATGCTTCCGTAGTGCCCCCCGAAACGTGAAACGCAATAAACGGCTCTTTTATCAGTTCAAGCCTGTCCACAGAAAAAAGAGCTGCCAGAATATGCCCAACCTGATGCGAGGTTTTGAAAATGGAAGCATTTGAAAATGCAGCAACTGAACGTGCTGTATTTTCACCAACCAAAAAACAAGGCATATAGCTTCCGTCAACATTTCTCGGACGGGTGCTGACTGCAACTGCGTCAATGCCGGAGCATTCAGCTTCACTGACCAATTCATCAATAAGGTATGGCATATTGACTGTATGCTGGAAAACGGCATCACTTTGCCTTAATCCTCTTTCACCCTGCTTTACCTCAAGAAGTTTCTTTTTCTGAACAATTCTTTTACCGTCAAAAACAGCAACAGAGGTTGTATAATTACTTGTATCAAAACCAAGAAACATTATTTACTCCTTGAATAGCTGCCGAGAATTCCGTTAATAAACGCAAAATCCTCTTTGCCCGAATATTTTTTTGCAAGCTCAACAGCCTCATTTATTGCAACATTTTCAGGCACACCGTCTACATAAATAATTTCATAAAGAGCAAGTCTTAATATAGAAAGATTAACCTTAGGTATACGGTTGAGCTTCCAGCCGTTTGAATATCTTTCTATAATTTCATCAAATTCGTCCTTATGCAAAACAGTATTTTCAAATACCTCTTTTGCATAATCCGATAAAGCCGCCATATTTTCGGAATAAATTTCCTCGATTTCATGGGCAGGCTTGTCCTTAAAAAATTCTTTTTCAAAGAGCAGAACAAATGCCTGCTCTCTCATTTCAGTTCTGTTCATATATCCTCCAAAAAAACACGGCTGAAAATAAAAATACTTTCAGCCGAATTTTAATAATCACTCTTCAGTTTCGGTAGGTTCATCTGAGCTTTGGGGTTTAACATCTTCAACAGAGGCAATTATAACATTAACCTTGGAAACAAGCTTTCCTGTCATATTCTGAACAGCCTCTTTAACAACCCTTTGCACTTCTTCTGCAACAGGCTGAATTTTTTTCCCGTTTGCTATGTTTATATAGATACTGATATCTAAATCATCGCCATCCTGAACAATTCTTACAGGACTCATTACTTTAAGGCTGCCCTTTTTAATGGTTGAAACAACATCTGCCGGTCTGTTTGAAAATCCGGTAACACCGTCTACATCCTTAGCAGCATTTGTTGCAATTGAAGAAACTGCTTCCTCAGAAATAATCAGTCCGCCCTTGGCACCGTATTTTGAAATTTCCATACTTTCATGCCTCCTTGTTTTAAGTATTATACCATAAGAGGCTGCATTATACAAGATTAATTTGACTGTATTATTGTAACATTTTCAAAACTGCAGTTTAGCTGTTGTGTTGCAATTTCTTTAATCTGTAAAATAATTTCATCCGTAAGATCTTGAACATCAACAATCACATCAACACGTGAGCTGTCATCACTCACAACGGCAAGGCAGTTATTAACACCCTTTGCCTGAACAAGTGTTTCTATTTTATTCTCAATTTCTATATGTGAAGACAGTTTTGCAACGCCCTCAGATGCTGCCCTGCGTGACTCTTCACTCTCATCGGTAGCATTAATTACTGCCTGCAGCTTTTCAAGTGCAGAATCTCTTGCGCTCTGGCGTTCCAGTCTTGCAGATGAAAAATAATCATTTTCAACAATTGTTGTTGCCTCAGTTGTGGCATCAACATATGTAGCCTCTCCAAGGGTCTTGGTCTGCCCTGCAACAGTATTGATTTTTGAAGAAATATCGCTGTTTTCCCAATACCAGTTTCCGCCCAGACCCAATGCCAGCAGAAGAACAAAAATTGAGAGAGCGGTTTTGGTTCTTTTATCCTTTTTCTTTTTAATTTCATCCTCAGTCATTATTCCCTTAACCGCCGTTTTCTTATTGAGTTTTAATTCCTTGTTTTCGTCCATAATAATTCACCTTTCCGCCCATAACTTATTTAATTTTCTAAACACATTCATCTATGGGCAGATAAATGTATTATTTATTTTTTCTGCTTTTATTTACCCGTTTTTTCCGGGTTTAATTTAGAAACAGAAATTCTGCTTGAAGAAATGTTAAACAGTGATGACACGCACTGAACAACCTTTTCCCTGATTACGGTATTATCACCACCGCTGCAAACTATGGCAACACCTTCAATTTCAGGAAAATTTTCTTTTAACAAAATGGGGCTGTCGCCATTTCCTCCGTCATAAATAACATATTCACTATTTTGAGAAGAAGAACTGTCATTCTGAGAATTTTCTGTATTTTTTGCATATACGCTTTCTGTTGTATTCTTTAAAGTAATCATTACCTTGCAGTTTCCTACACCGTCTATGCTCGAAATAATATCACTCAGCTTTTCATCCAGCTCTTTAACATACGAAGCATAATCTGTTGATGCAACCTCTGTTTCCTTTTTGCCTGAACCGCCGAAACTGATTTCCGAAAGAAGAATAAGCAGTATTCCGATTATTCCGACAGCAACCAGTACCTTTGTTTTAGTTTTCTTGATCTCAAAAGTTTTTTTGAGTTTTTCCTTTAAATCATTCACCTATTCGCTTCACATCCGCAACTATACCTAAATTTTTAAACAAAATATCTTTTACTTCATCAACCGAATATTCATCAATGACCGAAACCTTTACGCTGTTTATGACAATCTCATCACCGATTTGCGCAACATCAACAGTAACGGTAGAATTATAAATTTCATTATCCTCAAGCACATAATCAACAGAATTTTTAATTTCCGTCTTTGCCGTGTTTTCAACAACATTTTCATACTCACTGTCAAATTCAAAATCTATTTTAAAATCAGAAGCATTAAAATCCGTTAACGGATATAAAAAAGAAATAAATATGAACGCCGATATAATCACTTTATAAAATTTACCCATTGTGCCTTTGGGTGATAAAATTGAGAAAATCACCGAAACAATCAGCGTTATACAGATACAAAATGTCCAGCTTTTTATATAATCCATATTATGTACTTCCCTTTGCTGCAATCAGAATACCTATTGAAATAATTGTTGTTACCATTGAAAGTATCAATATAACATTCATAATAAGCATTGCATCACAGAATGCTTTCAGAACAAGTGTTACGGATTTATCTCCGAACACATCCGATATGATTGATGATAACAACAGAAAAAATCTCCAGAATACAACCTCAATAATTGCAGGCAAAAACACAAGCACAACTGCAATTATTCCCACTACTCCAACACTTGAACGGATAAGCGATGAATAGGACTGAATGGAAAGCAATCCTTCGCTAATGGCACTTCCTATTACGGGAACAACCGAATTGATTGCAAATCTGATTGAACGCAGACCTATAGCATCTGCCCTTGCGGCAACGGCCGTTTTTATTGACAGAACGGAAACAAATGCAGCAGCACAAACAGATATACCCGTTGTTATATATTTTTTCATAAAGGCAAGAAGCGATTTCAGGTTTAGCTCGCTTCTCAGCCCTGCACATATGCCGATCGAAAGGAAGCAGTTTGTTAAAGGTACAAATATATTTTTGGATATATAATTCAGCGTCTGTGCCAATGACAGCAGCAGAGTATTTGTTGAAAAAGCAGCAACTGTATTTCCCGAGGTTGCAACAATCACACAGAACACGGGAATAAATGCATAAATAAAATCTGCACAAATAGCTATAGAGGAGCACGCAAGGCTTATTGTTGTTTTCATCTTTATTGCCAGAACAACAGCAATAATAAGCGCACTTACAGTTGAAAAAAGCGTGCTCATCTCGCTGTCTATCATAGTTGATTTCAAATTCTGGAAAAAAGAAGAAATAATGATAAACACCAAAATAACGATGCAGGCTTCAAGTGGTGTCTGTGCCGCACCCTTTAAAATATCCTTAACGGAATTTGTAAAATCAGAAATTGAAAAATTTACAAGTGTATTGTAATCAAATGTTGTCAGTCCAAGTTCATCAAGTAAATCATATGTATCACTGCCCAAGTCCTCTAAAAAAGAAAAATCATAGTTTTCAAGGTATTCCTCATAGCCTTCATCATCAACCGAAAAGGCGGTAAGAGGAACAGACAGCAATAATATCAATACTATAAACCCATATAAAAATCTTTTCATTCAAGAAGTCCCGTTATAATTTTAATTACCGTTTCAAACAGCGGTAAAATCATTGCAATAACAATAACCTTTGCTGCTGTTTCAGTTTGGCTTGCAAGTGCATTTTCACCGCAGTCCCTGCACAAATCTGCAACAAACTGAGTAATAAGCACAATTCCAAGCACCTTTATCATTAGCTTTATGTAGCTTGCCGCTGTTTCAACACCTGATGATATTGCACTTATGGAGCTGAATATCTCAGATAGACCGGAAGCCAATCTGAAAAATATCATAGCAGCAGCTGCAATCATAATCATTATTGAAGCCGTTTTATTATAATCTCTTACAAACACGGCAAGTATCAGTGCCGAAAGAGAAATCCCTATAATAACCGTCATATATTAAAAAGTGATTTTACGGTTGAAAACAGATCACTGATTTCAGGAATAAGCATCATAAGCACAACGATTACACCTGCAAGAGTTGTCAGCATTGCCTGATCTTCTCTGCCGCTGCGCACCAAAACAGTATTCAGCACAGAAATAATTATTCCTATTGCCGCAATTTTAAATATCAAATTAACGTCCATTTATCCTCCTATATCAAAACAAGAGTTACTGCAAGGCTTCCGAAAATGCCAAACACGATATACAGCTTGCTGTGATTTTTATAGTAATTTTCATACCTGTTTCTGCTTTCAATCATATTCTGCTTGAACCCTTCAAGCAAATTCAGCATTGAAAGAGAATCTGTTTTTCCTATATTTTTGAACAGAAAATTTATTCTTTCATTATCGGCTGAATCAAGCTCGGTTTTGATACTGATATTTTCAAAGCTGAAATTTTTTAAAAAGCTCAGATGCGAAAGCGTTGGCTCATTGCACAGCCTATTTATTATCTTCATTGATTCATTAACTGAAAATTCAAGCTCTATAGCCATAAGACTGCACATCTCAACAAGCTCATTTGCAACAATACATTTTTTCTTTAACCTGTATGCATAACTAAAGCCTGCTGCAGCCCAGGACAAATTCAGAAGAACAATTCCTAAGTATTTCACTTCTTATTTCACTTACTTCCATAATTTCAAAATCGTTTGTGTAATCATTCAGCAGCACAATATATTCAAATTCATTTCTTGAAACAAGCTCTCTTATAATCTTTTTCTCCGCTATTTCCTTTTTACTTGATGCATGAACAGATACTGCAAATTTAACTCCCGAAAGAAAGCCGTCTGCCATTGCTTCAACCTCCTCCGAGGTTGATATTTCATCACAGACTATAATTTCAGGAGAAAGCGTTCTTATTGCCATTTCAATACCAACGCTTTTGGGATAGCCTGTTAAAACATCTGCATTAAAGCCTATATCCGAATTTATACCGTTAGCACCCTTATAGGCAATCTCGTTTCGTTCATCAACAATGGCTACCTTTCTGCATCTGTTGTTGAAGCCGCCCGACAAAAGCCGTGAAAAATCGCGAAGGAAAGTTGTTTTTCCGCCCGCAGGTGCGGATGCAACAATAATGCTCGGAAAACTGTTAACATAAAGCATATTCAGAATTTGCCTTGAACAATCCTTTATTTCATTTGCTATACGTATATTTAATGCGTTTATTTCTTTAACTGCCGTAATATCCTTGTTCTTAATCACTGCAGTTGAAGCAACACCAACCCTGTTTCCGCCCTCTGCGGTTATAAAACCCTTCGTTAAATTATCAATGACGGAGTGCACCGAATAATTGCTCAGTCTGCGGAAGATTAAATCAAATTCTTCTTCATCAACAACATATGCCTGCTCTGAATAATGATTAAGTAATTTTCCTTTTGATGTTATAAAAAGGCAATTTTTTCCGAAAACTAAAATAAGCGGCAAATTTTTTCTTATTCTTATTTCGGTAAGCTGCTTTAGAATTTCAGCAGGCAGAGTTGTTATTGAGCTGATTATCTCGTCTGATAAAGACGGCAAAACGCTTTTTAAGCCCATATCACTCACCTCAATAAGATATATGAATTCTTGTCCGAAAATATTACAGGAATGTAAATGCCTCCAAAATTTATTGAAGAAACTGTAAATATATGGTATTATTTCTAAAGAATATATATAGGTGGAAAATATATGGATATTACTGTAAAAAATCAAAACAGATATGCAAACAGATTTATAAACGGAGAAACTGTGAACTATTCTATTGCATATGCTGTTTCCTTTTTTATTCTGATTGCGGTAAAGCAATTTTTAAAAACCTTTATAGGCTTAGAAACATCTGCTTCCTGCACGATTGCTTTTATAATTACCGAAGCTGTTTTATTTCTTTTTGAGCGTTTCTTTGTTTTCAAAAGCAATATTACAACCTCAAAAATCACACAGGGCATCTTATTTGTGCTCAATACTGCTATGCATTTCGGTATATATAAGCTTGCACATGTAATTCTGTGCGGTTCATTAAATATATATGATTTTACTGTTTGGCTTATGGTTGCCGTTTTTATATTTATATTCAACTACCCGCTTGCCAGAATTCTTATTTTCGGCTGTATGGATAAAGCGGATAATAAAAACGGAGGCAGAGTTTACAGACATTTATTCAGGAACAGATTTATAATTCTTTCCATGCTGGTTTCTCTTGTTGCCATGGGATTTATGTTTATCGTGTTCAAGGTTTTTCCGTTTGGTGATACTACTGTTTTAAGAATGGATCTTTACCATCAATACGGTCCGTTATTTGTAGAACTGTTTGACAGGCTTTCCGATCACGAAACCTTTTTATACAGCTGGACTGCGGGCGGCGGTTCAAGCTTTCTCGGCAATTATTTCAATTATTTGTCAAGTCCTATAAATATATTGATTTTCCTGTTTGACAGAGAGCAGATGCCATATGCAATTTCATTCCTTGTTGCAGTAAAATGTATGCTTACTGCAGGCACCTTTACACTTTACATCAAAAAAAGCCAAAGGCATCATTCCTTCATAAGTGCTGCCTTTGGTGTGATGTATGCGTTTTCTGCATATATGCTTGCATATTTCTGGAACATTATGTGGCTTGACGGAATGGTTATGCTTCCGCTGATTATTCTCGGAATTGAAAACATCCTCAACAGCGGCAGATGCAGACTTTATATACTTTCCTTAATCTATTTAATGTATTCAAGCTATTATATGGGATATATGGTCTGCATTTTCTCTGTTATTTACTTTATCGCTTACTATTTATTAACCGTCGGAAACAACAAGATTGATTCCAACTTCATATCCTCAAAAAAATTTTCGCTGAAAGCACTTTCCAACAATAAGTTTATTAACCGAGGATTCAGATTTGCAGTATCCTCCCTTTTGGCAGGTGCTGTATGTGCCTGTGTTCTGATTCCTGTTTGCTTTATTTTATCAAGCTGCAGTGCAACATCGGATTCTTTCCCGGACAGTGCAAAATCTTACTTTACCGTGCTTGATTTTATTCAAAGCCATTTTGCAGGACTGGAAACAACCATCCGCTCCAGCGGCGAAGATGTGCTTCCGAATGTATACTGCGGAGTACTAACACTTCTTCTTGTCCCGCTGTTCATTGTGAATAAAGAAATCAAGCTGAAAGAAAAAATTATATATATTTCATTACTTTTGATTATGTTTGTATCATTTAATACAAACTATGTTAATTTTATATGGCATGCATTTCATTTTCCTAATGATCTTCCCTATCGTTTTTCATATATATATTCCTTTATTCTGCTTGTTATTTCATTTAAGGCTATTGCCCATATCAAAGCAGTCGGAATAAAAGAAATCGGCTTTACTGCAATGTTCTGGCTTGCATTTGCCGCTATCTCGCAGGAACTTCCTACAAACAAAATCAGTGATTTTTCTATTTATGTTACCATTGCATTTATAATTATATGGACTGCATTTTTCTTTGCCGTAAAGAAACGCAGACTCACAAAGATTGTTATAGGCACGCTTATCATTTCCGTAACCTTCTGTGAGGTAATTATTTCTGATACAAATGCTTTCAGCTTTAATCAGGATTTAACAAACTATAATGAGAACTATGATACCTATGTTGAATCAGTAAATTATCTTGAAGAAAATGACACTTCATTTTACAGAACAGAGCTTTGCAGTCTTAATACAAGAATGGACCCATGCCTTTATGGTTACAGAGGAATAAGCACATTCTCCTCTATGGCATATGAGCAGTATTCAAGACTTCAATACAGCCTTGGTATGTACGGAAACAGAATTAACAGTCATACCTACAATACACAGACCCCTGTTTATAATTTGATGTATGCAATAAAATATCTTATCCATAACAATGAAAATGTTAAACCAAGCACCGCTCTTTATACAAGATGCTATGAAGCAGCAGACGATAAGTCTGTTATTTACAGCAATGATTACACATTGCCTATAGCATACTGTGTTAACTCGGCTGTTGATTTATGGTCTACTGCTGAAGGAAACCCATTTCAGATTCAGTCAGATTTCTTCACACTTGCAACAGGTTTTTCAGATGTATTCACTGAAGCTGAATACATCTCATGCAATTACGACGGTATGACAGGAGATAATGTTGCGGAAAACGGAAGCTATTGGTTCAATAAGAACAATGCAGACTATGGAAGCATTGATATAACGCTTAAATCTACTCGCGACGGTAATTTTTACCTATACCTGACTTCACCGGATATCAGAAATATATCCTGCACGCAAAACAATGTCAGCATTACAACACAGGAAATTGAAACACCGTATATTCTTGATTTAGGCTACTTCAATGAAGGTGATGAAATAACGGTATCCATAGACGGCAACAGCGTTAAAGATGATACAGGATATTTTGAAATATATGCTTACAGTTTAAATCAGAATGTACTGAATGAGGGCTATGAAAGGCTTCTTGAAAATGCAATGGATATAACAGACTATTCGGGAACAAAAATTAAAGGTTCGGTTATTGCAGATGACAGTTGCATACTCTATTCGTCTATCCCCTATGATAAGGGCTGGAGCGTGTATATCGACGGTGAAAAAGCAGAAACCTTTGAAATAGGCGGCTGCCAGCTCGGAGTTATGATAAAGGCAGGCAAACATACCGTTGAATATGTATACAGACCGCAGGGTATGTATTTAGGTGCAGCAGTTTCCATTGCAGCAATACTTGCCTTAGCAGGCTACGAAATCCTTAAAAGAAAAATAAATTTTATTAAAGTAATTAAATAAGATCAAATCATCTTGTTTCGTTTACTTTGCACGGAAAAAGGCACATACATCTTTCGATGTATGTGCCTTTTGTTATTATCATAATCTACAACAACATTTACTGATTAATCAAAGTCACGTTCATATTTAATAACAGCACCTGTCTGTGCGTTGATTTCATATTCATACTCTGTAAGTCCTTTGCGAAATTCAACATCGTACACCTGCGTTCCGCCTTCCCAGTCTAACTTCACTTTTATAAAGGTAACAGATGAAGCAGACAGGTTTGCGTGATTCAAGGCAATTTCCTTGGCGCGTTCTTCAGTAATGAGGTTTACTGTTTGGTTCTTGGTTGGGTTTGCTGAATTGTTGTTCTGTGTAGTACTGTAATATGTATTCGGAATAGAAAAGTTCTCAATGTCACGATCAAAAGAATAGATTTCTCCCGTATATGCGTTTATTTCATAGTCATATTCGATATTACCGCTCCAGAATTCCACTTCATACACCTGAACTCCGTTTTCCCATTCTAAATTCGTTTTCACAAAAGTAACAGAAGAAGCTGAAAGTTGAGCATTATTCAAAGCAATCTCCTTTGCACGCTCCGCAGTGATAAAACTACCTGTCGCGTTCTGACTCGTTGCTGCCACAGTTGGATTTGTTGAGAGCTGCCCCTCTGCTGTGCTTTCCTCATATTGAGAATCTGTTGCACTTATCCCGGCTGCTTTCTCAAAAGAGGCTTTGTGTTTGACTGCCGAGTAAAATGCAAATAAAGTACATAAAATAATCAATGCCACAGCAACAGCAATTATGAATTGTGTATTTTTCTTCATATGTATCAAATCTCCCTATTATTACATTATTATGAAAGTTTTAACTTAATATATCTCCTTAATTATAAAACACTTTGATTATCTGTTTTCAACAGGTTTCATTTCAATGGAATTATACCACTAAAATTAAAATAAATCTACAAAAGCAAAGAAAGAATATTAACAAATACTAACCTTTATGTAATTAAATTACATAAAGATTTATTTACCAAACATAAAACCAATTGCTATCATAGTAACAATACAGATATTTTGCATCGAATGCAATTTCGGCATCTACATAGTTCTTACAAGTTTTCAGTGCGTTTCCATCATTCAAGTATTCTTGAAATCTTGAAATTCTACCAGACCAACTTGCACTGTCAGGTGGTTTCTACTTCTTCTTTCTTTGTGATGTCCTCAACAGTACAGTAGCTTCTACTCTAATCTCCTTAAATAAGAGCTTATAGTATAAAATTTAAATAATTCAATTAATACTTTAATAAAAAAAGTCAACACTTTTCTCAAAAAAATTCTCTATTATTTTTATTCTTTGCGAAGCATTATCTTATCACTAATAGTAAATAATGACAATTTAGTTAAAAGTTTTGAATTAGGTTTACAAGCATATGATAAATATTGTAAAATACCAACGTAAAATGTCATAGGAGGATAAAAATATGGCAAGATTAACAGCGGAAAATGTTGAAACAATTCCTTACGGACCACTTGGTATTATTGCAATGCCCGGCTGTGAGGCACTTGCAGATAAGATAGACAGCTATCTTGTTAAATGGAGAAAAGGACAGGCTCTTGAGCATCAGGGTTCAATTGCATTTTATGGCTATCAGAGAGATTCATATTTGATTGAAATCTCCAATCCACGCTTCGGCAGCGGTGAAGGCAAGGCTGTAATAAATGATTCTGTAAGAGGCTATGACCTTTACATTGTTACAGACTGCTTTAACTACAGTGTTAAATACAAAATGTACGGAATGAATGTTCCGAAATCACCTGATGATCACTTTGCGGATTTAAAAAGAGTTATATCTGCCGCTTCTTCAAAAGCAAAAAGAATTTCAGTAATTATGCCTATGCTTTATGAGGGCAGACAGCATAAGCGTTCAAGCCGTGAATCACTTGACTGTGCAATGGCATTGCAGGAGCTTGTAAACCTTGGTGTTGAAAACATCATTACCTTTGATGCACACGATCAGAGAGTGCAGAATTCAATTCCTCACAAGTCATTTGAAAATGTTATGCCTACATATCAGATGATTAAATCTCTTGTTAATTCTGTTCATGACTTAAAAGTTAATAAGGACAGCCTTATGGTAATTTCACCTGATGAAGGTGCAATGCAAAGATGCATTTACTTTGCAACACAACTTGGAATTAACCTTGGAATGTTCTATAAAAGACGTGACTATACAAGAGTTGTAAACGGCCGCAACCCTATTGTTGAACATCAGTATCTTGGTGATTCTGTTGCAGGAAAAGATATTATTATAGTTGATGATATGATTTCATCCGGCGAATCAATGCTTGAGGTTGCAAAGAAGCTTAAGCAGCTTGGTGCTAACAGAATTTTTGTGTGCACAACCTTCGGTCTTTTTGCAAGCGGTCTTGAAGTATTTGACAAAGCATATGAGGAAGGCACAATTGAAAAGGTATTTACAACCAATGGTGTTTATCAGACGCCTGATCTTCTTTCAAGAGAATGGTATGAATCAGTTGAACTTTCAAAATATATTGCATATTTTCTTGATACTCTCAACCACGATATGTCCGTTTCTTCACTTCTTGATGCATCAGGCAAAATTGATAAGCTTTTAAGAGAAAAAGGATTAAAAGCATAAATTTATATTTAAGAGCTCATTTTGCGGCAGCAGGATGAGCCTTTATTCATCTTAAGGCTTAGGAAATCAAAAAAACAACGCTTCTGTAAATAAAAGAAGCGTTGTTTTTTGTTATATGTTTTTAATTATTTTTTACTGCAACCACGATAAGTCTGTCATTCTTCTGAGCACCATAGCAGGTTGAAAGAGTAAGCAGTTGCTGCCCGAATTCGGGTACCGCATCTGTAACATACAAAGCTCTTTCAGTTATATCTGCAATCTTCTCTTCAAAAACAGTGTGATTCGGTGCATCAACAAAATTATACCATTCATCATTTTCATCAATCTGTACAGCAGCAAACACTGAATAAACAGCATTTTCTTCCGGAGTCTCAAATTCAATTGTCGGATGCTTTTTACTGTAGGAAATCTGTGCATAACCGGCAAGGGATGAAAACATTGTATCATTTTTCAAATTATGACCATATATAATTAAATTATCACTTTTTAAGCTGCATCTGGCATCAAGGAAAGGTACGCCTGAAAAACTGTGTTTTTCCTCAAAGCTCAGCCTTAAATATTTCTGAGGATTATCAGGAGTATACATCACGGGATAATCAAGCGTTGTATCCGGTACGGAAACCCAGCCGATGCAATCACGGTTTTGTTCTATTAAAAGAGAAATATTTCTGCCGTTTTCACTATCAACAAGCTGATGAATTCTATCAAAAGCCTTTTGCTCCTGAACGCGAGAATACATTTCCTGGTATATATAATAACCTGAAGCTGAAAGAACAGCAATTAACAATACAATTATAATACTCAGACGAATTTTTCGTTTTCTTTTCATACCCGAACCTCTTTAAACGAACTAATCAAACAATCCTAAATCATCACGCCCTGCAAGTGAAGCATACCAGACGGTATCCTTACTGAGAGGGGCTATTTTGTTTTTATCTGCAAAATATTTTTCAATATTTTTATTGAAATTTTTTGCATTAATCTCTTTATAATTATCAAAAAATGCTTTCGTATCACTGCTGTTTACTATATCTCCTAAGCAGCCATAGTAAACAATTATATCAGCGTTGATTTTCTGCTCTGCTTCAAGAATTTCAACATTTTCCGCCTTACACTCAACACCGTAATTCTCAAGTTTCTCTGATAAAGCAGAATAAATACCGTAAGACACACCCTGATAATCATAAGCAACCTTTAAACTTTCTATATCATTCAGATTTCCTTTTTTTATAAGAGAGTAATAATTCGGCTTTTTCATATATGCTGAGGTTATTCCTTTGGAATACGCACCGCTGTCCTGCGTGTTTTCAAAAAATTCTTCGCCGGATACAAGTGAAGAAACGGCTCTTCTGACCGAAAGATTTTCAATATTATATATTAAATAGTTTCCTCGATCCTGCCCTATTTCAAAAATATTATATGCTCCGCTGTCTTTAATTAAATCCGATTGTGTTTCTTTATTCATAAGAAAAACATCATAATCCCGATTTTCATTCAGACTATCTGCAGCATCAGAATTTATTGGACTGAGAACAACCTTTTCATACTTTTGTTTATTGTCAGAACACTTATTTTCGGAAAGAGTTATATCTCCGTAAAAAACAAGTGATTCAACAGCATAGCTGCCTGTTCCGAGCGCAAACTTTGCATTTTTATCAAAATACACAACAGGAATATTAAACAGTCTTATATTTTCAAGGCTTGCCTCTTTAAAATAAAAAATAAGCGTTTTATCATCACTTTTTTCAATGGAAGCAATATTGCTCAGCAAATCCGAAAAGTCTGTTTCATTTTTCATAAACCACTCATAGGATTTAAGAACCATATCAGCTGAAAGGCTTTCACCATTGCTGAAACGCACACTGCTGTCAACAGAAACATAAGCTTCTGTTCCGCTGTTTTTAAAAAAAATTTTTGATGCATTCAAATAATTCAATGAGCCATCATTATTTATCTGCAAAAGCGGCTGATAAACAAGCTTTTTCAGATAAAACATAGCTTCACTGTTATAAGCATACGGTTTATCATCAGCAACTGCCGATGATAAACCGATATAATAATTCTTTTTTCTTTCCTTGCTTAAGGAAACCTGAATGCTTTGACCTTTGAAAACAAGGTTATCCGACTGATATACAGTAATTTTGAATACCAATGCAGAAACTACAAACAAAACCGCAACAATAAGAACTGCAATAATTATTTTGAATTTTACACTTAATTTTCTAGCCATAGCATTACCTTAAGGGAGGAGTAAAACCTCCCTTAATCTGTTTCCTTTCTTTTTCTGTTTTTAACTGCAATAAATACAAGAATAAGCAAAGTGAAGGCTGAAGCAGGAACTGCAATAAGCCAAGGATTGATATCTTCCGTACCTGTGTAAACCTTTTCACCATCAGCAATACCACTCAAAGCAAGATATGCATTTGTATGATTATAGCCATCAAGCTGCCATTTAAGATTATAGAAGTTTTTATCCGTTCTCGGAGCAGCAAGTGTTATAACAGGAGTTGAGCCTAATTTCTCATCATCCTCATTATCCTGAGAAAGAATATTAAGCTTATCCTCACCCATTACTTCAAAAGCAAATACTTTTGTAAAGTTTCTGTCATCAGGCTTATTCATACGAATCTTATACTGATACGGCTGATTATTTTCATCCAGAACAGGAAGATTATCAAATATGAAATAACCATTTTCATCCGTTTCAGCTTTCATATTCTGATAGCTTTCAAAGCTGCCTTCAGACTCAGCAGAAACATCGGTTTCCTCTTCATCTTCAGTTTTAGGAGCAACAAAGTAATCCAGATAAACTGCTTCTCCCTCAAATATCAGCTCTCCGTCATCGTAAATACCGTTTTCATTTGCATCCTCAAAAACAACACCTGCGATGCTGCCTGCACCGAACGGAACAAGACCGGCATCCAAATGTTCTACAGATTCGCCATAGGAAATATTGAAATCATCAATATTATAGCTTGGCTGTGTTGATTCGTCTGCATCATCAGCAAGAATGATTAGTGCCTCGGTACTTTCGAGATAGCCTGTTTTATCATTCAAATCATTATCAAACAATCCGTTTTCTTCAGCCTCATCAGCATCCTCTGCTTCTTCGGTTTCCGGCAACTGATTTTTATGATATTCAGTTACTGCATAAAGATTTGGCAATTCTTCAATCTTAACTTTATAACCGCAAACTACTTTGATTCCGTTAACCTCAGTATAGAGCGGAAGATTATTGAATGAATAATATCCGTTTTTATCTGTAGCAATGATATCAGGATTTTCTTCATCAGAATCCACATCCGCTTCATTATTCCGGGCAACAATTTCATTTTTGTCAGTATCTGTTACGTCTTCTGTAATATTATCCTCTTCCTGAGGAAGCTCGTACCAGTTGCCATCTAAGAGATACAAACGTTCAAGAGTTACATTTACATCGCTCATAAACTGTTCGTCCTCGCTGATTGCACCATCTCTGTTTAAATCATTCCAAACATAGCCGCTGATACTGTATTCTCTTACAGGAACAAGACCTGCATTATACTGATCAAGATCTGATTTCTGAACAATATCATAATTTTCGATTATATAAGGTGTATTTCTGATTTCCTCATCGCTTACAGGATTAGCTAGAACTATCTTTCCTGCAAGCATTTCGGGGAGATTTGCATCCTTTTTGATTATCTGATTTGTTTCGGCAACAAGAGCACTATCGTCTTCTCCGCCGTTCATCTGATATTTTGTTGCAAATCTGTTTTCAATGATTACATAAAGCTCATATCCATACAGCTTATTTACGCCGTCCTCATTTACATAGGTTTCAAGATTTGTAAAGCGATATCCGCCGTTTTCATCTGTATCAGCTGTCTGGCAGAATTCTTCATCCTCACTCTGTGCCAAAATCCATTCGCCGTTTTCATAAACAAAGCGTTTTAAACCGATTTGAATATTCTGCAGCATCACATCTTCTTCATCAATAATGCCGTCATAATTCATATCATCAAATACATTACCTGAAATAGAAGCAAATTCCTGAATCTTATAACCGCCGTTGTAATCTGAAATATCATCAGCTAGAACAACATTGTAATTATAGATAATAAAGCTTGCATCAACACCTGATTTATCAGCAGCAGGTTCAGCTACAACAATCTTGCCGTCAAGCATTTCCGGAAGCTTGGTATCCGCCTTAATAATCTGACCGTTTACAAGAAGACTGCTGTCATTAACATATTTCGTTACAGCATAACCGTCAGGAGCACCTGTTACCCACACCTCATAACCATAGAGATAATCAGCCTCTTCATCAGCCACATAGGTGTCAAGATTTTCAAAGCTGTATGCCCCATTTTTATCTGTTACGGATTTAACATCAAATTCAGTATCCTCTTCCCACTTGCCGTTTACCAATACAAAGCGTTTAAGAGTAACCTCTATATCTGACATAAGTTCTTCTTCGTCATCCAAATTACCGTCATAATTCTTATCGTCAAATACATTACCCGAAATGGAACCCTTTTCGATTGCCTTATAGCCTGCATTATATTCGGAAATAACTTCTGCCAGAACTACATTATAGTTTTCAATAATGAAGTTTGTATCCACACCCGATTTATCAGCAGCAGGCTCAGCTACAACAATCTTGCCGTCAAGCATTTCCGGAAGCTCGCTATCCGGCTTAATAATCTGACCGTTAAGCAGAACATAACTGTCATTCTGATACCTTGTTATTGCATAATACTCGGGAGCATCCGTTACCCATACTTCATAGCCATAAAGATACTTGGCATCTTCATCACTTACATAAGTATCAAGCTCTTCAAAGCTATACTGTCCGTTTTCATCGGTTACGGTTTCAAAGAAGGTATCCTCTTCCCATTCGCCGTTTCTATAGATAAAGCGTTTAAGTGTTATGCCTACATCAGACATCAGTTCTTCGCCTTCATCAAGCACACCGTCATAATTCTTATCATCAAATACAACGCCTGTAATCGTGCCTTTCTGCTCCTTAATATAACCTGCATTATATTCTTCAACAGCAGCGGAAAGAACAACATTGTAGCCTTCTACAATATAGCTTGGATCAATGCCTGCTGTATCATCTGCCACACCGGCAACTACAATTTTACCATCAAGCATTTCCGAAAGCTCGGTATCCGGCTTGATAATCTGACCGTTAAGCAGAACGTAGCTGTCATTCTGATACCTTGTTATTGCATAATCATCAGGAGCCTCTGTTACCCATACCTCATAGCCGTAAAGATGATTTTTTCCATCAATTGAAAGATAGGTATCAAGCTCTTCAAAGTTGTATTTTCCGTTTTCATCGGTCAATACTGAATAGCCCTCAAATTCTTCATCCTCAATCCACTTTCCGTCTACGAATACAAAACGCTTGAGTGAAACCTCAACATCGGAAAGAATACCGTCATTTTCATCAAAAGCACCGTCATAATTCTTATCATCAAATACAGTGCCTGTAATTGTACCCTTTTCTTCTGCTTTATAGCCTGCATTATATTCTTCGAGATGAACAGAGCGAACAATGTCATAGCCTTCAACGATATATTTTTTATCAACAATCGTCTGTTCCGGATCTGTTATTTTATTACCTAAAACAAGTTTACCCTTCAGCATCTCATAAAGAGAAGTATCTGATTTGACAATTTGTCCGTTTAGGAGAAGGGAGCTGTCATTATCGCCGTTATTCTGCTGATAACGCGTTAAAGCAAAGCCCTCAGGTGCATCAACAACATAAACCTCGTAGCCATAAAGGTATTTTACATTATCAACCTCTTTATAAAGCGGAAGATTTCCGAAGCTGTAATGTCCGTTTGCCTTTGTTGTTACAGTTGAATAATATTCATCATCCGACTGTTCCAATACCCAGCTTCCGTTTATATAGCTGTATCTCTTAATTCCGAGCTCGATATCCTTAAATGATGAATCATCTTTATCAATAATACCGTTATAATCCTTATCCTCGAAAACAGAGCCCTCTATGCTTCCTGTTTCATAATCGGCAAATCCAAGGTTATATCCGTCTCTGTTTACACCATGCGTTGTATCATATCCATCTACAATATCCGAAAATTCAGCTGTTGATGAATCATCAATCTTATTGGCAATAATGATATATCCGTTTTTATGCTCGCCGTTTACATATGATTCATTGTCTTTGCTCTTAATAACCTGATTTGTTGAAGCGATCAGAGCGCTGTCAAACGCTTCATTATTCTTTTGATAATACGTTGCGGCAAGTTCCTCTCCGTTATCATCATTCGGCATATTGAGAAGCCATATTTCATAGCCGTAAAGAAGCGGAATATCCTTGTAGCTGCCGCTTGGTTCATGAGTAAGAAGTTCGGCAAAGGTATATCTTCCGTCTTCACCTGTTACCGTTGTATCGTAATACTCATCATCAGGATTATCCTCATTTGGTGCAAGAGTCCATGCATCGGTCTTCTCATCCCAAATATATCTCTTGATACCAACCTCAATACCCGCTAAAGGTTCATCAGGCTTATCTGAACTATAGGTTGTACCGTCTTCATTTTTCCAATCATAAATACCATTATCATTGTTGTCAATAAAGGCAATACCGTCAATATCAGCTTTCTGTCTTATTGTATAGCCGATATTATAATTTGCAACATCTCGGCTGTCTGCAATATCATAGCCTCTTATAATATTCGGGCTTGAAGCATTATCTGACGGATTCGCAACAATTACATAACCATCAAGTTCTTCCTTTAACTTGCCTGAATATTCACGGTTCGGATTTGTTTTGGTTAAAAGATATTCAGATGAGCTTGCTTTAAGAAGCGCATTCTGCGTTGTATCCTCGCCGTTTGCCATATGCTTTGTTATATGATAATCAAGAGGTATCATATTTACTTTCAGTTTGAAGCCTGCCATATAGTTCTGACCGTTTACTGTATATTTTGTAGGAACGGTTATTTCAAACAATCCGTCTTTGCTTTCTGCAGATACGGAAGCTGTATATGTTGCTTCACTATCTTCCCCATTAGGACGATATTGTTTCCAGCTCTTATCGTTACCATCATAATAGTAACCGGTTGCCGTTACAACAATTTTATCAAATCTTGAATTGCGTATAGCTTCCTTAAGTTCTTCCGTAAAGCCGTCTTCTTTTCCGGTATCTTCATCCGTGTTTATATATCCGTCATAATTGATATCATCAAACACCCTTCCTGAAATCTTTGCATCGTCATATTCATGATAACCCGCATCAATTTCGCCAACCGGCTTTGAAGTTATAAGATCATAAAATTCATCTTTATACTTAACAACATAGTATAAATCATTAAGACGAACTGCATTATTGCTTACATTTACAGCATCAGTCGGAATATCTGCATCCTGATTATCACACATATCCGCAACAATCAGATATTCTTCAGAAGCAGTTAAGGAATAATTCTTAAGATCATTATTTCTTAATCCATCTTCAGAAGATACACGATAAAGCGTTGCTGCAAAGAATGCATTATTAGGATGAGCTACTACAAAAGGCTTGTAGCCTGCAAGATAATACTTGCCGTTTTTATAAACATAAGTGGCAAGATTATCAAAGGAATATTCTCCGTTTTCATCGGATACAGCCGTATGGAGTTCGTTGTTATAATCAGCATCTTCGAGCCATGAAGCAGCATCTTCAGAACCTGCACCGCCCTTTTCAAGATAATAACGCTTTAATGTTATTGTAGTATTTTCAATTCCGATTTCATCTTCATCCATCAAGCCGTTATAGTTTTTATCAATCCATACACGACCTGAAACGGAATTACTGTCAAACTCTGTTAAGCCTGCATCAAAACTGTCATAATTCACAACCTTATTTATATCATAATAGCCTAATGAATTATGAATAAGCAGTGTGTTCTGATTATACGCACTATCCTTGCCATATTCCTTATCAATGTCTGAATCTGCAATCTTTTTAGCAGTAATAATATATTCCTTCTCAGGATTCAGATATTTGCCGCCATCGTTATATCTGATAAGATGACTATCCTCTTTTCCGCCGTTTGCAAAATACTTGGTTGCACCGAGATTCATATTCTCAATATCGGTATTAACCTTAATCTTGTAACCGACTATACAATGCTCACTGCTGTTTCCGCTTTTGATAACAACTGTTGATTCAACATTTTCAAACTTATAATTGCCGTTTTCATCTGTTGTAACCTTTTGAATATACGCATCATAAGCGGCAGGGTCTGTTAAAGAATCTGCATTAAGCAATATCCACTTGTTATTTGTATATACATACGGAACAAGCTGAAGCTCAACATCGGAAACACCCGTTTCATCAAGTTCAACATCGTTTTCATCCATATAAGAATTCTGACATCCGTCATAATTCTTATCGTTCCAAACAAGTCCGCTGATTTCGGCTTTTTCATCAATTGTTAAACCGGCATCAACATCCAGAACGGTTTGTGAACGCGTAACATTATATGTTTTTCCGAAGGCCTCCATTTTGTATTCATCAATGGTATCCTCATCTGCTAGAGCAGCTATAATAATAGGATTATCATTGAGATAACGATAATCAGAATCCGCTGCACCTATTAGAGGCAGATCACTGTCTGAAACACCATTATTAATATGATACTTTGTAGGAACAAAGCCATCGGGAACGGTAGACATATCCATCTTCACCTTATAACCGCAAAGATATCTTTCTCCGTCAACAATATACGTTGTATCCTTAACAATAAAAGTATAAGCAGAACCATAGCTTTCCTGCGTATCTATATCGTCAACATATACCCAGTTATTATCACTGTCAAGATAATACTGTTCAAGAACTAATGTAACGCCATTTACGCCCGGCTCGGTAATAATCAAGCCATCTTCATCAACAGATTCATTACGTACTCCATCATAGTTTTCATCATGGAATACATATTTACCGATTGAACCAATACCAACATCAACAAAACCAAGATCCAGTCTGTTGTAAATACCATACTGTCCGTTTACACATTCGCCCATAGGATATTCGCTTCTCTGCGGAACAACAGACATAACGGCCGTGGTATTTGCTTTTGCGGATTTGTTATAAGTTAAATCGTTATCATTTTCATATCTTAACGGATACGTACTTCTTGTAACCGGAGATGGCTCTATAAGCCTTATCAACTCAGATGTATCGGCAACTGCAATATAACTTCTGTACGGATAAAGAGTTGTACCATAGTGACCGTTTTCATCAGTTATAAGAGCCTTGATTACTTCGCCGTCTGCATTATATGCAGGACCGAAGGTTTCTTCGCCGGCTTCATTGGTTTTAACTTCATAGAACTGAACACTGACACCCGGTATACGCTCTTCATTGTCATTAATATAACCGTCTGTACCGCCCTTGCCGTCTACTCTTTCTCCGTTATCCATAAATGCGAAGCCGCCGTATTTAAAGGACGGAGCAACACCAAGGTCATATGTTGTCATCTTAGCATCATATTCTTCATACTTGCTTGTGTCTTTTCCTATCGCATCAATTCTGATTGAATCCTTAGTCTGAACAACGAAAGTATTTACTTTACCGCAATCGCTTGGCTCATCGCCTGCACCCTTATTTCCAAGATCAGGAAGTGTTTCTCCTTTTCTGTAAACTTCAACAGGCGTATTTGTTACACCTAAAGATCTTGTTGTTAAAGCGTATTCATCATACTTTCCGTTTTCAGGGAAGGTATATCTCAGCTTATAATTACCCGGCGTAATGTTTGAAATGATGAAATAACCATCATGTCCGTAAACATCCTTTTCAGTTGTATAAGATACCGGACCGGCTGTTGTAAAGGTAGGATTACCAGTTGTATCATAAGAAAACTCGCCGGTAGCTTCATCAATAAGATAATACTTGCCGTCAATATCAACAACAGGCTCACCGAAGCGGTTTACAGGATATCCTTTTTCCGAAAGAAGCTCAACCTTAACATTATTGATACCCGGATCATCTATCTCACCGTCGTAATCAACATCCTTGGATGGCTCATCAAGAATCCATCTGCCGCCCTGCTTAATATAATCGCCTTCATCGGTATAGTCTGCATTATAGTTTTCATCAAGCCATACATAATGACCGATATAACCCTTATCAGACGGAGTTGCAAGATAAACACCTGCATAGGCAGATTCCGTTACAACCTCATCACCTGTCTGAGCAGCAAAGCTGTTCCAAGAGTCAAAATTCTGAACCTTGATTTTAAGATCGGGATCTGCTTCATCAACTAAGCCTGTATAAAGCGGAATATTCAAAGGTGCTTTCATATCATATGAAAGTGAAAGTTTTGTACTTCCGCCAAGATAATAATCCTCAAGCGGCTCAACATAGATTGCCTGTGTATGGCGCTCTATTTCATCGTATCTTTCAGAATCCTTATTTTTAAGAGCAAGTATATCTCTCAAGCGAACAAAATATTTTTTCTTTTCATTAACCTGAGATACGCCCTCACCTCTTATGGATTTAAAGAATTCTTTATCACTTGTTAATTCAACATCCGGAAGATTTTCCATAGGAATATCAATGATATTTCCTCTTGCATCATAATTGAAAGGACCTATCCAGATATTTGCATTAACTCCATCCTTCAATTCCTCGGTTCCGACACCTGCTTTATCTGATTTAACATAAATAGAATCGAGCTTGATATATCCTCTCCAGTTTGTTCCTCTCTGAGCAACATTGCCCAGATCGTCTATCTTGATAAGAGAAATATCATTTTCATAAGGCAAAACATCATAGATAATAGGCTGATCATAACCTCTGTTTCCTCCGTCATCAGGAGAGGTATCCGGGTTTACAAGAGAAGATGTAAAGGAATACTTAGTACCCTCAGGCACTACAGACGGTCTTAAACTATCATTACCCGAAACGTTAAGACCTGTTCCGTATTCCGAGAACGAAACCTTTGTTCTGTTGAATACTCTTGTTGAACTGAAGGAAATACCGCCAAGGTTTTTGGTAATGGTATTTTCGGAATTCATCATATTATTGTTATTGACATCACGCTTATCAATTTCAAAAGCGTAAGTTTCCGTTCCGTTATCTGTTGACGGAATATACGGAATATATGCACCCGGCTTAAAGCCGTAAGCCTTACAGGAAAGCAGGTTTGAACTGCCTACACCGTTATCCGTTGTAACAGGAACCATAAAGTCAATAACCAGTCTTTGACCGGGTCTTAATATACCCGCTGAGGTAAATGTAAGAACTCGTCTCTGAAGTGTATTGGTAAGCTCGGTAATCTTATCATACATTTGGAGCGTTACACTTGTAATTTCAGGAACTGAAACCCATTCTCCTTCTTCATTTTCAACATGCCAGCACCATTTTGAATCCTCAGCATAAAGCTGACCGGAGGACACATTATCAGGAGCAATTGTATTCTGCCATTCTTCACTGTTATATGAAACCTGCTTATAGTATTTATATTCATTCGGATCATCATCCGAAACAGATTTATCAATATTCTGAATAAATGGAAGAACGGTTGAAATCTGAACATCTGTTGCAGCATCCTGTTCGACATCACCGAGATTTGTATCAGCAATTTTATCGTCGGAAAGATTCTTCATTGTTGCAGTGTACTTCAGCATTTTACTGCTGTCACTGATCATGACATCATCGCTCCAGCTGTATTCATACTTGCCCGTTTCATCATTCTTTGCACGTTTGAAATATTTTGCCTTCAAATCAACCTCAAGAATAGGCATTTCACGGGTTATAAAATAACCGGCACGTGAGCGGTTTGCTATAGCAGCATACTGCTTATCGTCATAACGAGCCCATGCATTTACAAAATGATTTACATGACGCCTTGTTGCATTCTGATGACTCATTGCCGCGATAACAAATGCAGCATTGCCTACCTTACTGTTTTCTAAATCAAGTTCCCCTGATTCAAGGAATTTTACGCTTGAAATTACCGATTCGGGAAGCGGATTCAGATTTTCATGATTCGGATCTATATCGTCCATATTCTGAACGCCATCTAGATCAGGATCTGCATCAATTGCCAAACTGAAATTCTGAGGAACAAGATAAGCAGGATCATCAGATGAAATTACAAAACGTAGCTGATACAGCCTGTTAACCAAAGTTGAATTACCGATAAGTGCTTTTGAAATACTTGTAATATCAAGAATTGTATTTTCATCAATCGGAACACCGCTTTGTCCTGCATTACCGCTTAAGCTGTTATGCACCGCTGTAAGATCTACCCATTTTCCCTTTCCGTAATCGTTTACGTTTTCATAAACTGAATTATCTTCAAACGGAAGCTTTCCATATTCTGAGCTGTCATCACTATCGCTGTAAAGACCATAAACCTTTACGGAAAGATGATTTTTAAGAGCCTCTCTGTATTCTGCATCTCCGGCAGTTTCGGGAATTTCCCAAACACCTGTACCGACAGCGTACACATTACTCTTAACCGGATCCTCAGAAGCAGCAGCCTCATCTCTTGTTGACTCATACGTTCCTCTGAACGGAACTCTGTAATCAAGAATAAATTCAGGTACCTTTGCTCCGTCGTTGATTGCACGGTCAATATAGAGAGTCATTTTTGTTGCGCCCTTAACCGCAGGGTCTTCAACAACCTCAACAGAGCCGCCTGTAAGGTCAGGGTTAATAATTGAAATTCTCTGCTCCGAAGTATCCAAACGTACAACAGCATGAGGCTTAAGAAGAGTTATTGCTGCTGATACATCGTGAGAAAATCTTTCCTCAGGATCATCATCATAATCTATATCAATTCCATTTTCCTCATTTTCAGCGGATTCCCTCTCATATCCAATCTTACTTTCGTCTCTATCTGAGAGCTTTTCAAAGCCCTCATTCGGATATTGCTGTTTGAGATAATCTCCGTCTATATCCTCCAATGTTGCATAGCTGTCTGCTTTATAATCATTATCCCAGAAATCTTCACCGCTGAGAATATCGGAACCATCTTCCATATTATTGTGAATAGTTGTTTTAAATCCGACAACCATTTTATCGTTATAGCTGAACCATCCCGGAAGATGCTTTCCTGCAACATAATCAATATAATTCGGCATTTCTTCATCTGTAAAATCGCCCGGAGTCAAAACCTCAAGAATAAGCAGCTGTCTGCCGTTCTCATCAATTTTTTCTTCAAACTTAATTTCATAGCCTGCATCTTCAAGCTCGGCAAAGGTATATCTGTTAACTGTGCCGTCTTCCTGCTGATGAATAAGATACATCGCATCATCAATGTAATTGCCGTCTTCATCATAGTTACCTACAAATCTTACAATATCCGGAAGAGCAAGAACTACCTTAATCTTTGCATGAAGCACATTTCCGTGGTGGAAATGGTCATCCTCGGTTGCACCATTCGATACCTTAACATTGTAATAAAGAGTATCGCCGTACTGAAGAGCCTGTGATTTATCGGAAGCATTAGGATAATATACGTATTTACCCTCTGTTCCCTGAGGAGAACGAACACCCAGATTCTCAATGCTTTCTGATGGCTTATCAGTTAAATATGCATTACTTTCAATATCAGGCCAACGAACACGAATTCTGTTTGTTGTATGAACACCGATATTGGTTGAATCATTACCAGCATCAAAATCTACATACTCAGACTGAAGCGTCAAGCCATACCTTAAATCGGTATAGTCCTCCATCTGAAGCTCGGTTATTTTACTCTTATCAAAATTGTCTCTGAGAGTAATCTTGCCGTCTTCCTCAAAGTAGCGTTTATTACCGCCCTCATCTGTACCGTCTATCGCTGCATCTGTACCAAGATTCTGTGTTAATACAGGACAATCCGGAAGATTACCGGAATTGCCGCCTGCTCTGTTCGTTATACGGGCAGAATCCTTGCGTACATCACTGATTGTTGCATCATTCGGTCTGTTCGGAGGTGCATACCAATTTCTATAGCTCTCAACAAATCTGCCGCCTACATAATAAGGATTTTCAGCCTGGTTGTTCTGAACCTCGGAATCAATCAGGAATCTGAAGTTTTCAAGCTGGCTTGAAACAAAGGTATGGTTCTTTTGGAATACATCAAGAAGATCGTTGTTAAGCTCGTCGTCCTTTGTCAAACCGCTTGGAGCAGCAAGGGTATAAATTTTAAACTGGAATACTCTTGCATCTTCTGAAGAAATCTTAAGTTTATCCTCATTTGCGGTTGTTAAATCATCTGATTTCTGCTTAAAGGTTATCTTATATCTTCCCTCTGTGCTTCCATCTTCACAATCAAGAAGAATGTATTCAACCTTAGCCTCATAAAGCTCTTTCTCCTGGTCAAACTTCTCATAGCCCGTTGAAGTATTTCCACTGTAGCTGTAATTATAAAGTGACCAATCAAGCTGCTTTTTGGCATTTTCTTCATTATCCTCCGTAAATAATCTTCCGTTTACATCCTTCGGAACAATACCTACAGGAAGAATATTTGTTACAACAGGATAATATAAAGTACCCTTATTACCGCCGTCTGTTGAATAAGTATGCTTAATTTTGTTATATTCACTGGATTCAGTGTAATAACCGCTGTACGATCCGGTTCTTACGTAGCCATAATAATGCTGATCAACAGCCATTGTATTCAGCCAATATTTGTTTTCAACATGAATATTGAGTGTTGATGTATCACCCTGTGAATCAAGATAATAACCATGCGGATTGGTGCCGAGAATATTATTTTCACCAACCGTTGTCCACGTTCTGATAAGCGGCTTTCTCATATGCGCACGCGTACCTGTGCTTGCGTAAGTATTACGTACACCGCTTTCAAAGTTTTCTTTTCCACTGTCTTCAAGAACACCCTGTGCCGATACCTCACGGTTTGAAATATTCATACCGTTAATATAAGGCATATTCGGAGAGGCGCTTACATAATAACAGTTTCCGTTCGGCCCCTGTGTTGCACCGCTGCCGCTTCCGCCATAATAATGATAGAAGCTGTTCCACAGATAATCCATTCCGCCGTACTGTGTACTTAATCGGGAGCCGACAGCAAGCTTTGTTAAATCATTGTGACCCCAAAGAGAGGTAGTATCATAAATCTGATAATAAAGGCTATCCTGATGCGTGGTATCAATAGGTTTAACCATAACCTCATCATACCAATATTCACTTTCAGGCGTTTCATACACATGAGAAGGAATATCAACATACATCATATAACCATATGACGTACTGCGGTTAAACCACTTACTAAGAGATTGATTAACCGTTATTCTGAGTACCCATGATGCTCCATCATCCGCAGAATAATACGGATCCTCATCAACGTAGCTATGACCTGTTTTATTCATTGTTTCGGAGCTCAAAACAGGATCCTGCATAATATTAGGCGTTTTATATCCTGCAGCATCTCCCGGTTTCTGGAGTACCTGAACACTGATTAAATCAGCAGGTATATCTTCATAAACAGGTGCATATGAAGTGCCGCCGCTCATAATTTTGGCCTTTATGTCATCAGTATTAACCGTGCCATCTTCATTGAACTGAGGCTCAATTCCCTTTGGCATTACATAAGTAAATTCCAGACCGCAGGTCAAATCCCAGTCACCGTAGTTATAAGCACTTACACGGGATGTAAAATACTGATCATATTCAATTGCCGGAACATTATCATCATTGTAAAGACGAACCGCTGTATTTGAGCCTGTATTATAGCCATAAACACCGTATGAACCGCTTGCCCATGTTGGATGAACATAATTGAATGCGGGATCAAGCTTTAAGCTATTATAATTTGTCGGCAGGTATTCTATTGATTCGGATTTATCTTCAGCACCGATAATCTGAGAACCTGCAGCAAGCCAAGCTGTCTGAAGATGAATTCTTGATTCAGCCCAGATAACGGCATCTTCATGTTCCTCCTGCCAATTTGCAGACCTGTTTCTGTAAACAAGCATCTTATTGAACCAATCTCTGTCTCTGCCGCTCGTGGACCCAACGTATTTTTCGCTTGCAGGAAGTTGATCCAGAATATTAGCTGTTAAGGTTGGAACGTAAGTTGTTTTCTGCTGATTTTTATCAATATTGACATCAAAATCCTTAAGATATCCATTTGAGCCGCCATAGTTTTCATAAACATAATTGCTACCGTCTACATATTCATCTCCCGCAGAACCGGGCATATAAATATTAGAATCTTTAAGATACTCATATTTGTCAATATTTTTGTTTCTAAGACCGCTGATACCAACATCGTGATAAAGATAATTCATATCCATCATACTGTTGGCATTCATAAACTGGGTAAATGAACCGCAGAAATTCGTGGTAAGACTTGCATTACCATAAAGATTCTGACCCGTCATTACACCGATATACGGATACGCTCTGGTATACCACTGATAAACAGTTCCGTAATATGTGTGTGCACCTGATGGAACTGAATAATATTCACCATATTTCGGATAATAATCAACAAAGGTTTTGGCATTATCACCTGTTCCTCGCTGGGTGTAAGAAAGAGGAAGATTTTCCATTCTTACAGTTGCGGAATAATAAACCTCAATATGCTCGCCGATTTCAAGACGTGTACCATCCTTAAACTTAATCTGATAAAGATTAAATGTAATAGGAGTTGAAACCGTATTTCCGTTTTCGCCGAGAGAGATATCGGTAAAAGCTCTGTGCGTATTAAAGCTTGTGCCGTCAGTATCACTCTTGGTTGTAACAGTATCGCCGAGATAATCAGGAACATCTTCAAACTGCGTTTTCGTTACTGTAAATTCAGGAATATCTGTTTTAACTGTGCCGTCACTGTTATACCATACAACCTTAATATGATCGGTATTTCCTGTCTGAACAGCAGTTTCAAGTCCGCTTGCAGAAATGTATTCAGGAATTTTATCGAAGAATACAGGATTAAGAAGTACACCCTGCGGAGCATCGGGTCCCTTTTGCAGGTTTTGAACAGTATCCTTAAACCAAACCGTATCTCCCGGACGATATCCCTTAACCTGGTCGGCATCGGCATCATAAACTGTTTCAGCCTCTGCCTCATTTTTGAATATCTGCGTATGAAGATTTAAGATAGGACGCTCTCTTACAATGCTCTTTGTAATAACACCCGTGCCATAAAGTGAAACAGGCTCGGTAAACTGCATTGCAGCGGAATCGGTTGCACCGACAAGCGTATTTTCAACAGATTCATCGTGTTTATGCTTAAGCTCAACATGACCGTCAATTCTTAATGTGAAATAATCATCAGCAGCCGTTGTTTTCTTCTGCGCATCTGTTCTGATATCACGATATCTGCCTACACCGATTAATTCAAACGGATTTGCAGGTGTTGCAAACACAATCGGATTTGCAGCAGTGCCTGCAGGAATATCAAAGTAAGTCCATCTGATTCTGACAGCATCTTTAAGCAGTCGGCAGCCGTCAGCAATCTGATCTTCGGTTAAGCTGTCTGCAGCAATAACCTTATCCTCTGATACCCAGATTTGAGTATCGGGAGCATTGGTTTCGTAAATACCCACATCTGTTCCGATAACATCACCTGAGGCATCTGCAAAATAGCAATATTCAACCTTTGCATTTTCATCCTTATGCAGCGTAACACTGTCAGGATAAGGGAACACCTTCTTTTCAGTTAAATCAAAGCCCTTATACAGTTTGCCGTTGGCTGTCTGCAGGAAGGAAACAGTATAAACTGCTCTTTCAAGACTATGCAGCGTATCATTTTCCGCATTGACAGCAGTAGCATTATTTGTGCCTGTGCCGCCCGTCATTGTAAATTTCATCGGCATTCCGTCATAATGGAATTCCGAATCTGTATAATTCACATCAAGCTTGAGATTGCGGCTGTCATAAAATGTTGTGCTTGTTCTGATATCTGACATATAAGTCAGCTCATTCTTAAGTTTGCCGTAATAAGAGTTTGTATTATATCTATGGTATTCGGCGCCTTCAGTACTATCGGTATAATGCTGCGTGCTGTAATAATAGGGACCCGGCGCATTATTGATATTTCTGATTCTGTACTGAGAATAAGTATGCTGAGGCTGAGCAGCAGCATAAATTCCGGGATTGATTGTTTTGCCCTCAAATGAGCTAAGCTCATCCGTAAGCTGAGTTATAACGGAAACAACAATCTTTTTGCCTTTCACAACCTGATTTAAACTTTCTTCCTTGCTTAAATCACCTGCTGAAATATCAAGACGTCTGTAACAGGTTTCCTCATTTCCGTCAGCACCGGAAACAAGACTGTAATAAGCATCCCGATCAATCGGGCTTGCAGTAATCGCAGTATTGGAGCCTGTTGACGCCGTACTGAGCTTACCTGTAATATCATCGTTCGGAATATCAGATGTATTTTCAATTATATACCAGCCGACAACTCGCTGCCCTGTAGGAGCAACAAATCGAATATCAGGATGATATACCGGAATCATACTGTCACCCGAAGCCGCAACAGTCAGCTGATATTCAATATAATCATCAGGAAGAAGATGGCTCTTATCTACATTAAGATATGTATTTGTTCCGTCGGAATTATCAATATCATATGCAAAGGTTTTTGAGCCGTCATCCATAGTGGTAGTACGCTGGGCATTAACATTCAGATTGGCTACAAGATTTCGGATATTGTAATAATCACGTCTGTCGCCATAACCGTTGGAATCTATCTGATTGGAACCATTTAAATTTTTGTATGCCTCTGCGTTCTTTTCCGAAGAAGTAAACACAGTATCTGCATAGTTATAATAATCTGTAGAGCTTGTGTACTCATGGTTTCCGTCAGGACCATGCCAAACAGTTGGTCTTGATTTCTTTGTCCATGCGTTTGCATTGATATCCTCAACCGTTCTGTCTGCATAAACACCATCATATGAAAATGTTGGTAAAGCAGAATTTTCTATTCCGCCTCTGTTTGCAGTCTGCTTCTGCCTATCAGGGTTAAGAAATTCTCCGCCTTTAAGAACACCGGCACCATCACTCTGTTTAGCATTAACTGCAGAAAGTTTAATAACAAAGGAATGTATCCATTCACTTACATAAACATCGCCGTTTTCATAGTTGTTTGGATTAAACTTAGCAAAATCATCAATATGGTCTTTTATAAACGGATTAAAATCAAACACGTATTGCTGATTTTCTTCATCATATGATAAATAGCTGCTGTCCTTAAGCTGCTGAAGATTGAATGCAGCAGTATGAGAGTTGCCGCTTCCATACTTAATTGTTAATTTCTCAACATTAAACCAATCACCGTCAATAAACGCTTTAGGAATATAGATATGCTTTAAACGATAAATACTATTCATTGTATTGGTTACCGTTACGGTATCTATATAAGATGATCTTCCCATCTGCTGGTCAGTATCCATTCTGTTCCAGATTTTTACATCAAAGCTTCCTATATTCGGATCAACATTCTGGTGAGCATCGTTTTCTTCATGATAATCATAAATTGTACGACCTTTTTCGTTTGTTGAAATAAGCTTCCAAGCTGCCTGGAACGGAATTCGATAACCCATCAAAAGACCGGTATCATTCATAGTATAATACTGATTTGTAGCATATTCCGATTTTGCAGCATTCCACTCATAATGATATGAGGTTGAGGTCATCTTGTTATAATCCTCAGCCGGAGGATTTGTTTCTCTTACACGATATACCTCACCACCGACATAAATATCCGGAGTTGCATTATTGTTATGCTCTGACGGCTTCATAAGATCAAGACCCTGAAGCTCTCTTGTATAATCGCCGTTACCAGCCAAATTCTTTAAATGAATCGAATATCCATCAAGATACTCGTCTTCACCGAGAATTATGGAGTTTGATGCCTCTGCTTTATCCTCATCATCATTATAATACACATTGATTTCATAGAAACCTTCATGAGTAACGCCTTCATCATTACCAACAATCGTAGGATCCTTTACATCAGAGCCATCATTTACATATAGCTTTAAATCATCTTTTTTAATAATGATTTTGTTATCGTCAACAACCTTTGAGGTGGTTGTTCCGTCTTCATTGAGAACTATGCCTTTCTTTGTCAGCTCGATATAATCAACAAACGGGTAAAGCTGAGGAGAAATATAAATTTTCCGAGTCAGATAGCCGTAATACTCTGTTTCTGCGTCAGGTCTGATAACCGGAAGCTTATCCTCCAGAACAAGTCTGTCGGTAAAGGCATGCTTGCCGTTCCAATCAAACCTATCCTGATTTAACCAACGATAACCATATGAACCGCTTTTTGATCCGCCATTTGCATAATCGTAATCACTTCCAAAGCTGTTTTGGAAGAAGGATACCGCAAACTCATTATAGGTTCCAAAGGTACAATCAAGATCCTGTGTTGTAGCAGGAGATTTATGAACACCCTTTAAAACTTGGTTTTGTTCATTATAAACATAAACCTTTGCAGTTGAAAACAAATCTGCAGCATCATATAACACATCTCTGTGTGACCAGTAATAACTTGAATACCAATAGCAACGATACTGGTTTTTAAATGACCAATCTGTTTTTTGATTAACAATACCCTGTGTACTTCTGTCCTTAGCCTGTGCATAAGGTCTTTCAACGATATTGCCGATTTCCATATCGGTTTTAACAGTTGCCGTAGCCGGACCGGACTTATAAAATCTTCCTGATACTTCAAACATAAATCTGGAATTATCGTTGAAATAATCAAACCATGTTCCATAATCCGGATTTGCAGCCTCATTGCCCTTTGCTTCTGTTTTGTTGATATTCAAACTTATAACAACAGAGGTTACGGGGTTTTCAGCTTTATAATCTACAGGTGTTTTATAAATACCTAAATCTTCACTTTCTGCTGATTGCAGCAAATCAATTCTGAAAAATTTATCAAGACTATTGCCTGCTGAATCAACAGCGGTTTCGATGGAATTATTTTCCCATTCGGTTTTATCAATAATGATTTCCGTTCCATCCTTGCGGGTTACCTTAATGCTCTCAAGATAATCCTTTGCCAATGGATGAACTTTCAGGTATGAAGCATCAAAGCTGCCGTCGGGAAGCGTGATATTCAAATCAACATTTGCAGCAGTATTGAACGATTCGGTATAAACATAACCCATATCCTGATGTTCCTGCCATATCAAACCGGCTTTAGTGGTATTCGGATATTTCGGATTACTCGGATCCAAAGTAACATTATTCGTATTGGCATTCAAATACTGTCTGAAATCAACAAGAAACGAGCCCATTGCCTTATAGCCCACGTCAAGCTCTGAGTTATCCTCCCAAAAAGCATTATTATTGGTTGTATATTTTTCAAATCTGACATGTTCATCTGAGGTTGAAATCGCATCAAATCGATTACCGCCATCCGAATCCTTATAAGCAGCAACAATTGTTGAATCAAAATACATTTTGCTGATATAAGCTGTTGCACCATCTATTGAAACCGTTTTTGTATCATTCTCTGTACGGATACAATCAAAATAATCTACTGCTGTAACACCGAGTCTTTTACTGCTTCCAAAGCTGCTGTCTGCAAAACCGCTGAAATCAAAATAATTATTGTCATCGTAGGAAACATTTGCAGCAAAATCCTTACCGGTTACAACAACCTTGCTGAGGTTTTCAATTCCCCAATCTGCAAAAATTGTTTTTTCATCAATAGTAATATTACCATCTGCATCAACAACATTGTAAACGGTTCCGTCTTCAGCGGTAAAGGTTCCGTTTTCCTTATCAAAATCAAATTTATATGCTTTATCAGGGTCTGACGCATCATAGAAGGTAAAATATTCAAGAACCTTATAATTATCTATAAGGTTTTTGCTCATAAACATTCCGGTTGTATGGAAACCTGTATAATCACTGCCCTCGGCAGATAACGGAAGATCAAGCGTGATTTCAAAATCATCAAGCTTTGAAATATACGGATTGCCTACCTTAACACTATAATGGAAATTACGGTCATACGGCACACCTAATGTATGTTCATTTTTATCTGAATTTACTGTTGAATTCAGAGCAGTTCCGGTTAAATCGTAATAATCAATAAATGCGTGAATTTCAGCATGCGGCTTTACAACTCTTAAACGGTTTGTAAGAGTGATAATACGATTCGCCATTGATTCGTTTTCCGGAGTAAAGGTTAACGCAGCATCCAAATCGCCATACCAATCCGAATAACCATCAATTTTGATTTTCATTTTATCAGGTTCATCCTTTTCAGAGCCATAGAACTCTGAGCAGGAAAGAACGATATTTTTTACATAGCCGATATCTTTAAGAATATCCTCCCCGATAACAATCGAACCGTCCGTAACAGTAAGAGAACTGATCGGAATGGCTACATTCGGCTCATCCGTTGCAGGGTTTTTATTCCATCCATAAATTTTAATTGAATCAACATCGGCAACCTTACTGAAACCGGAAATCGTTATTTTCTGCGTTAAAAAGCCTTTAACTGTAGGAGTTTCACCATTAGGAGTTTTATTCCCAACGCTGCTTGATAAATCAATTGAAATATCAACAGCCCCGGCAGGAGATATAGCATTATTGCAGATAGACCATTCATAACCGACATTCTTCTGCCTTTTAGGAATTTCAATATGATTGACGGTAGGCTGCTTTGACTGACCGCTTGCAGTATTTACATCTGATTTTTTAGTATCTGTATCGTCAAAGCTAAAGCCTGTAATAATAGGATTGATTGTATTTACAATCATTGTTGCAGGATCTTTTACTGCCTTATCAAGAGCCGAATCATTATAATCCGTTGTAAATGTACCCGTTACAACAAGAGGATCGGCAGCAGGCTTTACAATATTTGTATAACCTGTAAACTGAACATATACGTCATCGGAAAGTGCAATGTTAGCACCGAATGATTTAAAGTTTACATAACCCTCATAGCATTCACCGACAGATTTCCATGCTGAAGACTCAATATAATAATTTCCGTCTTCATCAACCGAGAAATCACTGAACGGAATTTTTACGGCCTTTGTAGCAGCATTTTTACCTCTGAAACAATAAATAGTAACCGAATCAACTTCAGCAATATCCATTAATGCCTTTGAAAGGATAATTTTATTTGTAACAAATCCAAGCGGCTTACTCTGATTAATATCAAGCATTGCACCTGATTTAAGAATACCCGGAATAACCTTAGAACGGCTGTTGTTTCCAAGCTTATAACGGAAACCTGTTCCCGCAACATTAATGGGAATATACATTGAATCCGCAGCTGTAAGCTTATCATCCACAACACGTGTTACATCTGTTACCAGCTTAGGATCGGCAGGTGTTGCAAAGATTGTTGCCGTGCTTGCCGAAACGGAATTCTGCTGTTTAAAATAGTCCGCCTCATCAACAACAGCAGATTTATTAACCCACTGCCACGTTTCATAATTTGTTACAAGCTTATTCTCGTATTTAATGCCTTTATCAACAATACCCTGAACTCCGATTTTTCCGTCAAATGCTTCATTCGGAGCAATTCTGTGCTTAAAATTAACACGGAATTTATTAGTATATTCAACAGTTTTATTAAGAAGAGCCTGAGATTTAATATAATCATCAATAAGAGTGCCGACTTCAAGAGTAAATACCTTTGCTTCATCGGAAGATTTACCGGCATTATAGACCATTGAGCCAAGCGGAACGAAAGAGGTAACGGCGTTTCCGTCTTCATCAACTTCACCTGTGCTGAATTCAAATTCAACTGTTCCCTCATCTTTAAACCAATCTTCAAGCTGAGGATCATGATCTTCATCCTCATCACTGTAATTCATATACACATTAATTCGTTTAAGATTAAAATCCTTTGGTGCAGTATCAACTGCATTTGCCTCAAAGGCAGGAACGTTACTTGTATTTTTAAAATATCCAAGGTAGTATTCAACTTCATCACCGATTGATGCAGTTTTTTCTGATTTTTCAGCATCTTCATCAAGAACAAATTTCTTATGAGTAAAGCCCGTTTTGGTTTCATCAAAGCCGTGAGTTGCAAGACCGCTTTGCTTAGTCCATGTGTAGTCCGAACCAAAAACAATTGTATCATAAACATGAGCATTAATCATTTCCTTCTGCGAGTCCGGAATATCTGTTGACATCGGAAGTGCAATATAAAACTCTTTTGAAGAAACGGATTCGCCTGTTTCATCATTATCAACATATTCCTGTGCATAAATATTTTCATACAAGCTGAAATAAACACTGGAACTTGCCGTATATGTATACGGAAGAGGAACAAGCGGATCGCCATTCTGATCTACAGCATTAGCAAATGTAATCAAATTCCATTCATCACGAACTTCCTGAGGAATTCCCGTTACATCATATATAAGAGCACCGCCCTGTCCGGGAACGCCGACATAAAGCTCTTCTCTGTCTTCAAGCTCAAAGCTCGTCTGCTCTATGGGATTTCCGTTGTTATACAGGAAGTGCATCGCTTCCTTCATATGAAGACCATAGCCGTCATTATCTTCAGTCGGAACTTCAATATTTGCGCTGAAAGCTTTAATGTGGCTGGCAGGGTCTTCCGAAGTGTTGCTTACTGTAATTTTATAAACAAGGTAATTGAATTTATCCCACAATGCATTTCTTGGATTAACAGCCTGAATATCTGCTTCCCAACGAAGATTTGAACAAATAAATTCATAGATACCATTTTTGCTTGCCATTTCAGGAGTTGCAGACCATCCGTCCGAGGTTGCACCCTGATATGCATAGGTTTCATAACCACCGCCGAGATAGATAAGCGCACTTGTATTTTCAGGAACATTACCCTTAAAATAAATAAGAAGCGTTAACGCAATCTGCTGACCCTGTCTTACAGTTCTTGCACTTTGAAAATGAACTGTACCTTTATACTCGGTAGTTTTATCAACTTCCCAATCCTCATTATCGCCTACAACCTTAACAGCAAGACACATAGGATCATCTCTTTGATCAGCAGGAATATCAGCAAATTCATATGTAGAAGTAAACTGACCGCTGCTATTAATATAGAAATATGGGAGTTTCAAATCAAAATAAGCATTACGTCCTTCGCCCACACCGGAACGGAAGTCACCGATCATATTAATTCTTGCGCCGTTCGTTTCGCCGTGACCAATCATTACCTGACGAGGCTGCTGCTGACCCGGGAGAGCTTCAGACACATTACCGCCGCTGAGATATGTTATGGACAAATCCATAGACGGACCGGCTTCTGCCGAATAGACATCAAGCAGCCCGAAGGACAGACCAAACGGCTGAATAAAGCTTGTAGCAAACATAAGCAGTGCCATGAACATACCCATTATTCGCGTCGATTTTCGTTTCATAAAAACTACCTCTTTTCTGAAAAACAACTCAGACTAAATTGTAACAATAAATATCTAAAAAACATAATTCACCACATTATTAAAATAACTATATACTTATATATAAAAGATGTCAACACCGTTTTGTAATATTTTGAAATATTTTGTATGAATTAAAAATTTTTAAGGCTTTATAAACAAATTTATCGCATTTTTCCATAAATTACCAAATTGTTTTTTTATAAATTATGCGTTTTAGGTCAATAATAATGACATACATAATTTTTTGAATGGTGGTTATGTATGCTTTATAATAAAGTTGAAATATGCGGTATAAACACAAATGACATAAAGGTGCTTAAAGAAAGCGAAAAAATGGAACTGCTCCGTAAAGCGAGAAACGGTGACAAAAAAGCAAGAGAAGATCTCATAAACTGCAATCTTAGACTCGTACTTTCTGTAATACAGCGCTTTCAGAACAGAGGCGAAACAATGGATGATTTATTTCAGGTCGGCGTTATTGGCCTTATAAAGGCAATTGATAATTTCAATCTTGATTTAGACGTTAAGTTTTCAACATATGCAGTACCTATGTGCATAGGTGAGATACGACGCTTTCTGCGTGACGACAATCCTGTAAGAGTTAGCAGAAGCATGAGAGATACAGCCTACAAAGCAATGCAGATTAAAGAAAAATTAATCAATGAAAATCAAAAAGAGCCTACTGTTGAAGAAATAGCAAAAGAGCTTGGAATGAAAAAAAGTGATGTTGTGCTTGCACTTGAAGCAATTGTTGAACCTGTATCTTTATATGAACCTGTGTATAGTGACGGCGGAGATACCATATATGTTATGGATCAGGTTGGTGACAGTAATTGTGACACGGACTGGATAGATGAAATTATGATAAAAGATGAAATTAACAATCTTGACAGTAGAGAGAGAAACATCCTCTATCTCCGCTTTATGCAGGGCAAAACACAAATGGAGGTTGCAAAAGAGGTTGGAATATCACAGGCACAGGTTAGCAGGCTGGAAAAGAATGCTTTAAAAAGAATAAAAAATCATAAATAAATATACAAATTGTAATATAAAAAGACAGACCCAATTTCGAGTCTGTCTTTTTATATTACAGTATTTTATTTTGAATTTCAGGGAAAATTTCAAGACTTCGCTTTAAGATTCCATTCATATAGGCTATTGCTGTTCCGTAATTTGTAAACGGAACATTTTGATTTTCAGCCGATTTTTGACGATAAAGCATTTCTTTTTCATTAAGCATACAGCCGCCGCAATGAACAACAAGTGCATATTTTTTTAAATTTTCGGGAAAGTCACCGCCGGATGTAAATTGAAATGAAAGCTCTTTTCCCGTATACCTTTTAAGCCATTCCGGAAGCTTAACCGTTCCTATATCCTCACACTGTCTGTGATGGGTGCATCCCTCTGAAATCAGCACAAAATCGCCGTTTTTCAGCTTTTCTATATTTGCCGCACCCTGAACAGCAGGTTTCAAAAAGCCTTTGAACGCAGCCATAAGTATTGAAAACGAAGTCAGCAGAATTTCATCAGGAACAAGGGATTTAACCTTTCCGAAAACCTGACTGTCCGTTACAACCAGCTTAGGATTTACCTTAAGACTTTCAAGAGCGAACAAAAGCTGATCGGGCTGCACAGTGATACAAACGGCATTAGCATCAAGTATATCTCTAATCGTTTGTACCTGCGGCAATATCATCCTGCCCTTAGGTGCAGAGCCGTCTATCGGTGTTACAAGCACGACTGTATCAGTCGGATTTAACAAGTCTCCTATTATACGTTTTGTATTATTTTCCTGCTTTGCATATGCAGCAATTTTCTCTTTTAATTCATAAATATTGCTGCCGTTCAATGCACTCACAGCGATTTCATTTTTGCTGAGATTATCCTGTAATTTTAAATCACTCTTGTTGTAAGCAACAATGTACGGAATATTTTTATCCTGAAAAATTCCAATTAATTCTTCATCAAATTCAGTCTTTCCTGCTGAACCATCAACAACCAGAACCGCAACATCTGCTTGATTTAAAATCTGCTTTGCCTTTTTTACACGAAGTTCACCTACGAGTCCGTCATCATCAATGCCGGGTGTATCAATAATCAGCACGGGACCTATCGGCAAAAGCTCCATTGCTTTGGATACAGGATCTGTTGTAGTGCCTTTAACATCCGAAACAATGGATAAATTCTGCCCGGTAACAGCATTTACAACGCTTGATTTTCCTGCATTTCTTCTGCCGAAAAAAGCAATATGCATTCTGTTTGCAGCAGGTGTTTCATTAAGATTATTCTCCATAAATATTACTCTCCGTTAATTTCTTTGTAATCCCCTCTGTTTACAACAACCTTGTATCCTATACTTTTCATTCTGTTTTTCATACAAACAATACATTCAGCCGCTTCATCACCTGTACATATTTTATTATCATACAACAGATATTTTTTGCGCACATTTCTCGGCGAAAGATTCGGCATAACGACATTTGCACCTGCCAAAACGCCCTTTTCTCTGCCGAGAGGGTGAATTGTTCCGAGTGCTGTTGTTGACGGAAGCAGGACATTGGGAAGCATCAATCTTATTACGCTCAGTAATTTCAATGTCAAATCCAGACTTCCCTGTTCATATGCTTTGAACGGTGTGTTTTTATGCGGAATAAACGGACCTATCCCCACCATATGCGGGTTTAAATCTCTTATAAATTTCAAGTCATCAATTATACTCTTTGTTGTTTGAAAAGGAGAGCCGACCATAAAACCACAACCAACCTGATAACCTATTTCTTTAAGATTGTATAGGCATTTTTTTCTGTTTTCAAGTAAGAGATTTTTCGGATGCAACTTGCCGTAATGAATACTATTTGCGGTTTCATGGCGGAGCAAATACCTGTCTGCCCCTGCATCAAAATAACGCTTGTAGCTTTCATAGCTTTTCTCGCCTATAGAAAGAGTTAAAGCACAATCAGGATAATTCTGCCTGATTGTTTTAATGATTTCAACAAGTTTATCGTCGGTAAAACAGCCATCCTCACCGCCCTGAAGCACAAAGGTTCTGAAGCCAAGCTCATAACCGATTTTACAGCAATCATAAATCTGCTCGTCAGTCAATCTGTAACGCTCTGCATCGCTGTTGCTTCTGCGGATACCGCAGTAATAACAATCATTTTTGCAATAATTTGTGAACTCAATCAGTCCTCTGAGATAAATATCTGTACCATAAACCTTTCTGCGAACTTTATCTGCACGCTCAGCCAGAAGCATTAAGGTTTCTTCGCTCTCATCTTCAAGCAGCAATCTGAATTCTTCATCACGCAAAAAATGCTCTTTTTCTAATTTCAGTACTATATTTTTCATTGATTACCCTTAAAAATACAGTTGGAATATGCTGTTTTAGCTGAAATTCCATCAATTCTTCCTATGCTGCCCGACAATGCACTGATAACATCCTGCGGTGCATCAACAGCTATGCTGATTATGCTTATTCCCTTCTGACGGTACGGAATGCCCATTCTTCCAATAATATACTCTGAGTATTTATGCAGGGTTTTATTCATCTCTTCAATAGAATCGGAATTATCAATAATAATCCCTATAACCGCAACTCTGGTTTCCATATTTTCACCTCGAAAAAAATTATTCAGCTTCCAGCAACGGCTTTAAATATTTTGCAGTATATGATTTTTTAGATTTTGCAACCTCTTCGGGTGTACCTGCAGCTACAATTCTGCCGCCGCCCTTTCCGCCTTCAGGTCCTAAATCAATTATATGATCAGCCGTTTTGATAACATCAAGATTGTGCTCAATAACAAGCACCGTATTGCCCAGATTAACAAGCTCGTTCAAAACATTAACTAGTCTGTGAACATCAGCAGTATGAAGCCCTGTGGTTGGCTCATCAAGAATATAAATGGTTTTTCCTGTTGACCTCTTCATAAGCTCTGTGGCAAGCTTTACACGCTGTGCCTCGCCGCCTGAAAGCGTTGTTGCGGGCTGCCCGATTTTGATATATCCAAGTCCAACATCAGATAATGTTTTCAGCTTACGGTAAATCTTAGGCTGCTGCTTGAAAAACTCAATCCCCTCGTCAACTGTCATTTCAAGCACCTCAAATATACTCCTGCCTTTAAATTTAACCTCAAGAGTTTCTCGGTTATATTTCTGACCTCCGCAGGCATCGCAGGGTACATAAATATCTGCAAGAAAATGCATTTCTATTTTAACAATACCGTCACCCTGACATGCTTCGCATCTTCCGCCCTTAACATTAAAGGAAAAACGGTTTGACTTATATCCTCTTATTTTTGCATCCGGTGTTTCTGCAAATAAGTCACGAATATCATTAAATACACCTGTATATGTTGCAGGGTTGGAACGTGGTGTTCTTCCTATCGGTGACTGGTCTATATCAATTACCTTATCAAGGAATTCTGTTCCCTTTATTTTCTTGAATTCTCCCGGTCTTTTTTTCGCATTGTTAAGCTCACTTGCAAGATATTTATAAAGAATTTCATTAACAAGGCTTGATTTTCCCGAACCTGAAACACCTGTAACGGCAACAAACTGCCCAAGCGGAATTTCTACATCTATCTTTTTAAGGTTATTTTCAGCAGCACCGTATACGGTTAATTTGTGTCCGTTTCCTGCCCTTCTTTGTAAAGGAACGGGAATTTTCTTTTCTCCGCTTAAATACTGCCCTGTAATTGAACTCCTGCACGCAATGATATCATCCACAGAGCCTGCGGCAATCAGTTCACCGCCGTGAACGCCTGCACCCGGACCGATATCCACAACATAATCCGCCGCACGCATAGTATCTTCATCGTGCTCAACTACAATAAGCGTGTTGCCCAAATCACGAAGATGTCTGAGTGTTCCGAGCAGCTTTTCATTATCTCTTTGATGCAGACCGATAGACGGTTCATCAAGTATATATAATGCACCCGTAAGAGAAGAGCCTATCTGCGTTGCAAGCCTTATTCGCTGTGCTTCGCCGCCTGAAAGCGTTGCTGCTTCTCTGGAAAGAGATAAATAATCAAGACCAACCGCATTGAGAAAATTAAGCCTTTCCTTAATTTCTCTTAAAATGAGTCTTCCTATCATCCGTTCCTTTTCAGTTAACTCAAGATTTTCAATAAATTCAAGCTCCTCAGATATAGGCATTTGGCAGAACTGATGTATATTCTTACCGCCAACAGTAACAGAAAGGCTTATGGGTGATAGTCTTGCTCCCTTACAATCGGGACATCTGGATGAAACCATAACAGATTCAATATCCGACCTTGCCCAATCAGATGTTGTTTCATCATATCTGCGCTTAAGGTTGTTTACAACTCCCTCAAAATCATTAACATATGTGCCGCTTCCGTATGAAGTAACACGCTTCATCTTTATCTTCTTGCCCTTTGTACCGTGCAAAATAACGTCCAGAGCCTCCTTAGAGAGCATTTCAACAGGCATATCAAGAGAGAAGTTGTATTCCTTGGAAAGTGCCTCAAAATACATTCTGGCTATTGAGGAGCCGTCAGCAACATTCCAGCCGCTTGCCTTAACTGCACCCTGATTGATTGAAAGCTTTCTGTTCGGAATGATCAGAGATTCATCAATTTCCATAAAGGTTCCGAGACCGGTACACCGCTTGCAGGCACCGAACGGATTGTTGAACGAAAACATACGGGGACTCATTTCCTCAATTGAAACACCATGTTCGGGGCAGGCATAATCAAGTGAAAAAAGCTCTTCCTCACCATCTATAACATCGCATATTACCGTTCCCTTTGAAAGGTGTGTTGCAGTTTCAATACTGTCCGTAAGTCTGCTTCTTATGCTTTCGGAAACAACTAAACGGTCAACAACCACCTCTATATTATGCTTTTTATTTTTATCCATTTTGATTTCTTCGGATAAATCATAAATGCTTCCGTCTACACGAACACGAACAAAGCCGCTTTTTCTTGCGTCATCAAGCTCTTTAACATATTCGCCTTTTCTGCCCCTTACAATCGGTGCCATTATCTGTATTTTCGTTTTTTCGGGATATAAAAGAATTTTATCAACAATCTGATCAATCGTCTGCTGGGTAATTTCTTTACCGCAAACCGGACAGTGCGGAATACCGATTCTTGCATAAAGAAGTCTTAAATAATCATATATCTCCGTAACCGTACCAACAGTTGAGCGCGGATTTTTAGAGGTTGTTTTCTGATCTATGGAAATTGCAGGGCTGAGACCTTCAATATAATCAACATCCGGTTTTTCCATCTGCCCTAAAAACTGACGTGCATATGATGACAGACTTTCTACATATCTTCTTTGCCCCTCTGCATAAATCGTATCAAACGCCAGACTTGATTTTCCCGAACCGGACAGACCTGTAAAAACAACAAGGCTATCCCTCGGAATTTCAACATCTATATTTTTTAAATTGTGCTCTCTTGCACCCTTTACAACTATATTCTTAATCAATCTTATCACCTGCTTTACCCTTAATTATTTCGGAATTATATTTTTTCAGGGCATCCTTACCCTCTTCTGTTACAGGCTTAATCCATCTTTTTGAAAGATAGAATTTACCACACAAAATTATCTTTGGTATATCCTCAAAAATATACATAATTGCAAAAGCAGCCACAAAGGGCACTTTCAAAACATAAACAGCAATTAATGTTGCCGGTAAGGACATTGCCCAAAGGGAAATCAAATCATATTTAACACCTGTTACAGTATCACCGGCAGACCTAAACACAGAAACAACCTGCAGATAAGAAAACATTCTTAACGGAAATGCACAGGCATAAATAATCATTAATACCGCAGCCGTGTGAAGTGTGCCCTCAGCAATATTACTGCCCATATTGAATATGCTTACAAGCTGATTTCTGAACACAATCATAATTATAGCTGTTATAACTGCCAGAACAGGAACAATATATGAAAAGCGCTTAGCATCCGTAATGCCTCTTTCAATCTTTCCGCTGCCTATTGATTTGCCTATCATAACAGATGAAGCACTGCAAATTCCGATAAATATGATAAAGGCTATATTTTCAAAGCTTCTTAAAATAGTTATTGCTGAAAAATACTCATACCCCATATTGCCATAAATAATGTTAAAAATAAATGTTCCGGCGCCCCACATTCCCTCATTGATAACTACAGGAGTTGCTTTTTTTACATAAATTTTAAATTCTTCTTTACTGAATATAAAAAACTTTTTCGGACTTGCAATCAGTATATTCTTCTGAATAATTGAAATTAAGACTAAAAGTATAACACCCGACCATGAAGAAATTACTGTTGCAACTGCAGCACCTTTTATACCCATTTCAGCAAAGCCGAATTTACCGAAAATCATTGAATAATCAAGAAAAATGTTCAAAACTGTTGTAAATCCAGAAATATACATAGGAAGCCTAACACTTTCAACACTTCTTAAAATAGTTGCCAAAATATTTGTTAAGGCAACTGCAATAAAAGAAAAGCAAACAAGCTTTAAATATTCACTTCCTGCACTGATAACTGCCGGATCTGAATTAAAAATTCTTACAACACCGCTTGTAAAAACAAGGCTTACAGTTGTAAACAACACCGACACTATAAGTGCAAAAACAATTGATATACCTGATATACGGCGGATTTTTTTTATATCCTTAATTCCCCAGTACTGAGAAATAAAAACGGTAGTGGCAGAACAAAAGCCTACCAAAACCATATTCATAAGCCAAGCCCACTGCCCTATCATTCCTACAGATGATAATGCAACAGAACCTAAATTACTAACAAGAAGCGTATCTGCCAAAGTAAATGAGCTTGTAAGCAAATTCTGTAATGCAACAGGAACGGCAAGTGTCATTGCGGTTTTCCAGAAACCCTTATCGTTGAATAATTTTGTCATTATAATTTACTCCGATTGTAATTCATTAATTTTATCTCTCAGATAAGCTGCATGCTCAAATTCAAGCATTCTTGCAGCTTCCTTCATTTCCTTGGTAAGACTCTGAATAAGTGCCTCCCGCTCTTTTTTGGACAACCGCTTTTTGCGCTTGCCGTCAAGCTTTTCCTTTGATGTAATTTCAAGCACCTGTCTTACATTCTTTTTAATAGTCTTCGGAATTATTCCGTGCTCTTCATTATATTTTTCCTGAATTTTGCGTCGGCGAAGCGTTTCGGTAATTGCACGCTCCATAGACGGTGTAACACTGTCTGCATACATAATAACCTCACCGTTGGCATTTCTGGCGGCACGGCCTATCGTCTGCACAAGTGATGTTTCGGAACGCAGAAAGCCCTCTTTATCGGCATCAATGATTGCTACAAGTGAAACCTCGGGTATATCAAGACCCTCACGAAGCAGGTTTATACCTACAAGCACATCAAATTCACCAAGTCGCAGATCTCGTATAATTTCCATTCTTTCAATTGTATCAACATCGTGATGCATATAGCGCACCTTTATATCAAAGCCTTCAAGATAAGCAGTTAAGTCCTCCGCCATAGCCTTGGTAAGCGTTGTTACAAGCACTCTCTCGCCACGTTGTGTGCGGATATTAATTTCGGATACCAAATCGTCCATCTGATCTTCAGTCGGCTTAACTGTTATAACCGGATCAAGAAGCCCCGTCGGACGGATAATCTGCTCAACTATCTGTGTTGAATTGCTTTTTTCAAACTCACCGGGAGTAGCCGAGGTGAAAACCACCTGATTTATTTTGCTGTAAAATTCATCAAACTGAAGCGGTCTGTTATCAAGTGCCGAAGGCAATCTGAAGCCGTAATCAATAAGACTCAGCTTTCTGCTGTGATCTCCGCCGTACATTCCCCTTACCTGCGGAAGCATAACATGGCTTTCATCACAGAACAGCAGAAAATCGTCAGGAAAATAATCCAATAAAGTAAACGGTGCTTCACCGGGTTTTCTGTTGCTCATAACGGCAGAATAGTTCTCAATTCCCTTACAGAAGCCTGTTTCCTGAAGCATTTCAATATCATTCATTGTACGTTCCTTGATTCGCTGGGCTTCGAGAAGCTTGCCGTTTGCTTCAAAATAAGCAACTCTTTCAACCATTTCATTATAAATTTTATCAAGGGCAACCTTCATTTTTTCCTGCCCTACAACATAATGAGAAGCAGGATAGATACAAACATGTGCAAGAATCCCCTCAACCTTACCTGTAAGAGGATTAATTTCGCTTATTCTGTCAATCTCATCACCGAAGAATTCAACACGAATTGCATTTCCGCTTGATCCTGCAGGGAAAATTTCAAGTGTATCACCGCGGACTCTGAATTTATTTCTGACAAAATTTATATCATTTCTTTCATACTGAATTGAAACAAGCTTTAAAATAAGATCATCTCTGCTGTATTCCATCCCTGATCTGAGGGAGATAACCATATTACGGTAATCAATAGGGTCACCGATTGAATAGATGCAGGAAACAGATGCAACAATTATAACATCTCTTCTTTCGGAAAGAGCTGCGGTTGCACTGTGGCGCAGCTTGTCTATCTCCTCATTTACAGCACTGTCCTTTTCAATATAAGTATCCGTTGTAGGCACATAAGCCTCAGGCTGATAATAGTCATAGTAGGACACAAAATATTCTACTGCATTTTCAGGGAAAAACTCCTTGAATTCAGAGCAAAGCTGTGCTGCAAGCGTTTTGTTATGAGCAAGCACAAGGGTAGGCTTGTTAATCTGCTCAATAATATTTGCCATTGTAAAGGTTTTACCTGAGCCTGTAACACCCATAAGTGTCTGCTCTTTATCTCCGCGCCTAATGCCCTCTGCAAGCGCAGCAATAGCCTCGGGCTGATCACCGGTCGGCTTATATTCACTTACAAGTTTAAAATGGTCCATATAAAAAAATTTTCCTTTGTTCGCATAATCAGACCTATTATAACACAATATTTACTTTTTGCAAATTATAATATATAATTAGCATATGAAAAGTTTTACCATATCTGAAAATGATTCGGGGCAGAGAGTTGACAAGTTTATTCTTAAAACTTTTCCGAAACTGCCTAAATCATTAATGTTTAAAGAAATCAGAAAAAAGAATATAAAAGTTAATAAAAAACGCACAGATGCATCCGCCATTTTGAACAAAGGCGATATAATTGAGCTTTATTTAAAAGATGATGTTCTTGAAGAAAAAATTAAGCATTATGATTTTACCAATGCTTCAAAGCAGCTTGATATAATTTATGAGGATAACAATCTTATGCTGCTTGATAAAAAGGTTGGCTTACTCTGCCATCCTGACGGTAATGAATATGTTGACACACTTATTTCAAGGGTGAAGCGCTACCTTTATGAAAAAGGTGAATGGAGCCCTGAAAACAGCAGCACCTTTTCCCCTTCCCTTGCCAACAGGATAGACAGAAATACGGGCGGAATTGTTATTGCGGCAAAAAATGCAGAAACATTAAGAATTCTTAATGAAAAAATCAAAACACGTGAAATTGAAAAATACTACTTAACCGTTGTTCATGGCAAAATGGCAAAGGAAAGCGATACATTAACCGCTTTTCTGACCAAAGACAATAAGAAAAACAAAGTGAGCATCTCAAATAAAGAAACAGAAAATTCAAAAAAAATTGTTACAAAATATACCGTTCTGGATTATAAGAATGATAAATCCCTTCTTGAAATTGATTTAATCACAGGAAGAACGCATCAGATAAGAGCCCACCTTGCGCATATCGGTCACCCGCTTGTTAATGACGGAAAATACGGTAAGGAGCAAGGCAGATACCGCCAGGCACTGTACAGCTATAAAATCATATTCAATATGAAAAATGCAGGAATACTGGACTACCTTTGCAGCAGAAGATTTGAAATCAGTGATTGTGAAATAGTAAATAACTTTAAGGAGAACAAATACATATGAAAAAGAAATTCATACGAGTGCTTTCCCCTATAACCTTGGCAGTTATCACTGCACTTGATATTGCTGTTTTCGGTTTCGGTATTTTTGCATTAAAAAAACTATTTGAAGAGCTTAGTGCAGCCGTTATATTTTTTACCGCTATTGAAATCTTTGCAATAGTTATAGGAATTTTAATCACGAAAGAAGTTCTGAAAAACGGCATAAGCTTTTATGAGGATGAAATGGAATTCACGGGAATAGACGAAAACAATCTGTTCAGCTATGAAGAAATTGAAAAAATAGAAACATATCACGATACAAAAGCCAGCCTTACAAAAAACTTTGTTGACCGCCATGCTCTTATTATAATTACAAAAAAAGATGAAACGATAACAACCATTGACATAGGACTTACAACAAAAGGAACATTAAAAAAAATAAAAAAAGAACTTTCAAAACATATTGAAGAAGATAAAATCAAAGCCTGACCTGCGCAATGCAAATCAGACTTTTCCGATATTAACCATATATAACCAATTAAAGGGTGAGATTAAATCTCACCCTTTAAAAATTCACTTTTTATGGCATACCTCTGAAGCAGCACAGTGTTCACAACCGCAGCCACAGGAGGATTTGCCTTTTTTCTTATCCCTTATTAATTTAACTACGAGGGAAACAACAACTGCAAGAACAATAAGTCCTATAATTATTGTAGAAAGATTTTCTTTCAGAAAAGCCAGCATATAGTGCTCTCCTTATCATTATTTTTTCTTGGATGTTCTAACCTTAATGTTCATTGAGTTAGACTCCTTATAAGGCTTAACAAGCATATAAACTATAAATGCAATAACAATCACTGCAACAATTGTACCGATTATGCTTCCGGAACCTGTGAAGAGCATACCAAGCTGATATACAACAAGTGAAGCCGCATAAGCAAATATACACTGATAACCGATTGCAAACCAAGTCCACTTGGCACTGTTCATCTCTCTCTTAATAGCACCGATTGCAGCGAAGCAAGGAGCACAAAGAAGGTTGAAGATAAGGAATGAATAACCGGCAAGCTGTGTTAAGCCTTCAAAATCAAGAACTCCGAATACAGCAACAACTTCTTCTTTAGCTACAAGACCCATAATTGTTGCAACTGTAGCCTTAATTGTTCCGAAACCAACAGGCTTGAATAACCAGCAAACTGCATTACCTATCATACCGAGAATACTTGTTTCAAGTTCCATATCAGGATCAAATGTGAATGCACCGTCAACAACACCGAAAGCAGACGCTGCCCAAATTACAATTGAAGAAAGAAGAATGATTGTTCCTGCTCTCTTGATGAAGGACCAGCCACGCTCCCACATACTGCGAAGTACATTTCCCACTGTTGGCCAATGATATGCAGGAAGCTCCATAACGAATGGGGCCGGGTCACCTGCAAACATCTTTGTTTTCTTAAGCATAATACCTGAAATGATGATTGCCGCAATACCAATGAAGTATGCACTTGGTGCAACCCACCAAGCTCCGCCGAATAATGCTGAAGCAATCATAGCAATAATCGGAAGCTTAGCTCCGCATGGAATAAAGGTTGTAGTCATAATTGTCATCTTACGGTCACGGTCATTCTCTATTGTACGCGAAGCCATAATACCGGGCACACCGCAGCCTGTACCGATCAACATAGGAATAAATGATTTGCCGCTTAAACCGAACTTGCGGAATATTCGGTCAAGCACAAATGCAATACGAGCCATATATCCGCAGCCTTCAAGGAATGCAAGCAGAATAAAGAGAACAAGAATCTGAGGAACGAAACCAAGAACTGCACCGACACCGCCGACAATACCATCAAGAATCAGACCGGAAAGCCAATCGGCACAATGAACTGCCTCCAGACCGTTTTCCACTAAAACAGGAATACCGGGTACCCAAACACCATAATCCCCCTGTGCGGGTACATCATCAGCTTCAAGTGCAGTGTCCACTGTTTCGGAAATATCAAAGCCTTCATTTGCAAGTGACTCTCCATAACTGCCGTACGCTTCATCAAAATCGCCGAAGCTTTCATCTTCAATAGCCCCCTGAATATCCTCTGCACCAATAACACCTGCTTCAACAGCAGCATCAACATTGGCAATTACATCTTCTGTCCAGATATTCTCAATTGCATATTCATTCATTGCGTCGTCATATGCAGCTGCACCTATATTTAAAAGATGGTATCCATTACCAAACAGACCGTCATTCGTCCAGTCTGTAACAAATCCGCCTACGGTTGAAACGGAAATATAGTAAACAAGGAACATAATAACTGCAAAAATAGGAAGTGCTGCAAAGCGATTTGTTACAACCTTATCAATTTTATCCGAGGTTGAAAGCTTTCCGGCATTCTTCTTTTTATAGCAGCCTTTAATGATAGAGGCAATGTAGATATATCTTTCATTTGTAATGATGCTTTCCGCATCATCATCAAGCTCTTTTTCAGCAGCCTGAATATCCTTTTCAATATGAGCAAGAACATCTTTGCCGAGATTTAACTGAGAAAGAACCTTTTCGTCTCTTTCAAAGAGTTTAACAGCATACCAACGCTGCTGCTCTTCAGGAAGATTATGTACTGTAACCTCTTCAATATGAGCAAGTGCATGCTCAACTGAACCGCTGAAACTGTGCTGAGGAATTGCTTTTTCACCATTTGCAGCGTTAATGGCCTCCTGAGCAGCCTCCATAATGCCTGTGCCTTTAAGTGCTGAAATTTCAACAACCTTGCAGCCAAGTGCTTTTGACAACTGTTCAATATTGATTTTGTCACCGTTTTTCTTAACAACATCCATCATATTAACGGCAATAACAACAGGAATTCCCAATTCTGTTAACTGCGTTGTAAGATAAAGGTTTCTTTCAAGGTTTGTTCCGTCTACTATATTAAGAATAGCATCCGGACGCTCAGAAATCAAATAATTTCTTGCAACAACCTCCTCCAAGGTATATGGAGAAAGCGAATAAATACCCGGAAGATCAGTAATAATAACGTCACTATGTTTTTTAAGCTTACCTTCTTTTTTCTCTACCGTAACACCCGGCCAGTTACCAACATACTGGTTTGAACCTGTAAGTGCATTAAACAGTGTTGTTTTACCGCTGTTCGGGTTACCCGCAAGGGCAATTTTAATACTCATATTCTATAATCCTTTCATAATTAATTAGTACAAACTAACCATCACGCAGAAAAACAATATAAAATCGTTTTTCTTACCCCTTTGAAATATTACTCTACCTCAATCATTTCAGCATCTGCTTTTCTGATTGAAAGCTCATAGCCACGAACTGTAATTTCAACAGGATCTCCCAAAGGAGCTACCTTACGAATATTCAATTCCACACCGCGGGTTATTCCCATATCCATAATACGCCGCTTAACAGCACCCTCACCATGAAGCTTAACAACCTTCAGTGTTTCACCCACTTTAGCCTGCCTTAAAGTTTTCATACTTATCCTCCTTCACAATATTTATTAAATCATTATTTTACTTGCCATTTCCTTATTTATAGCAACGCGTGATTCTTTTACGTTTACAATAAGATTTCCGCCGATAGCAGAAACAACACGAACGGTGCCGCCTGTTACAAAACCCAGATTTTCCAAATGCTGCTTAACCTCCGGCTTGCCGCCTATTTTTTTTATGATATTTTCTTCACCAATATCTGCAAATGTTAAAGGCATCATATCACTCCGCTCTTTTCTACAAATAGTTTTAACTAACTCGATGTTCAATAAAAAGGTTAGATTAATCTAACCGACAATATATTAGCATTAACTAACCAACTTGTCAAGAGTGAAATGGATTTTTTTACAGAAATATTTGAAAAATGAAGACATCTGTGTTAAACTGTAAATACATTCCAAAAAATTTCGGAGATGATTGTATTATGAAAATTCAGGAATCCGCTGAAAACTATCTTGAAACTATCTTGATTCTGAAAAACAGAAAAGGTATTGTTCGTTCAATAGATATTGTTAATGAGCTTGATTTTTCAAAGCCAAGCGTTAGTGTTGCAATGAAAAATCTGCGTGAAAACGGATATATTGAGGTTGATGATAACGGATATATTTCCCTGCTTCCTGAAGGAAGAAAGATTGCAGAAACTATGTATGAAAGACACACTGCAATTTCAGGCTGGCTTAAAGAAATCGGAGTTTCCCCCGAAACAGCAGTTGAAGATGCCTGCCGCATAGAGCACGTTATCAGTGCTGAAAGCTTTGAGGCAGTAAAGAACTTTATAACAAGTATAAAAAAATAAGTATTAACATAAACAAAGAGCTCTGTTGCGTATAAGCACAACAGAGCTCTTTTCATTTATTCAAAAACTATATTAATATTTGCCTCTTTAAAATAAATTGATTTATAGGAATAATCATCATTCTGCAACAGGATAAAATCGCCCAGGGCGGTTTTGCCGTCATATCTGAAACCATCTGCCGTTTTCGATGCATTATCGGGAACACCTGAAATCAATACCTCAAAGGCATCATAAACAGCCTTTGCAGGGTTTGTATCATCAATTTTATCCGAAACAATCTCATATTCCATATCAAGGTATTTAAACACCGCGGATGTGCCGTTATAAACAATACTCATTCCGCTTGCGTTTGTGGAGGTTGCCGTAACAGTAACAACCATTCCCTGCTTTGATATTTCGCATGTGTAGGAAAAATCACCCGCTGTTACAGTTGCACTTTGGTTAAAATCCGCTATTTCGGGTGTATATGTTTTAACCTTACATCCTGTTAAAAAAAACGCTGCAACAAACAGCAAGGCAATTGTTTTTTTCACGGTATCATTCCATTACTCAAATTCGCTCATCAAAGCACCGAGAAGCTCAAGCATATCCTTAACCGTCATTCCCCGCTGACTGATTTCCTGTGCTGTTATATCTCCGCAAAGTCCGTGAATATAAACCGCACATTTTGCTGCATCAAAAGGAGCAATACCCTGAGCCGCAAATGAAGCAATCATACCTGTAAGCATATCACCTGTTCCGCCCATTGCCATACCTGCATTGCCCGTTGTGTTAACAAACACCTCAATACCATCCGTAACAACCGTATTTGCACCCTTTAATACAACAATACAGTTATACTCCTTTGCAAATGCCCTTGCGGTATCTATTCTATTGCTTTGAACATAGGAAATATCTTCATTAATCAGCCTTGCCATCTCACCCGGATGAGGCGTTAAAACCAACTGTGCTTTAGAGTCTTTCAAAACATCTATATTCGGAATTATGGAATTTATGCCATCTGCATCAAGAATAACAGGAACATTACTTTCCTTTATGATTTGATTGCAGAGCACCTGCGTGTCATCATTATTGCCGATTCCGCAGCCAAGTGCAACACTGTCTGCCCACCTGAGCTCTTCAAGTATATGTGTGAGAGCACCCATAGAAAAGGTTTTGTTTTCATTTTCACTCATAGGCGAAAATATAGGCTGAACAAGGTGTGCCGTCATAACTCCGTAAATTGATTTAGGAAAGGCACATTTCAGCAAGCCTACACCTGTTTTGAGTGCCGACTGCGCGCAGATAACCGCAGCACCCGGCATCAAATAGCTTCCGCAGATATTAAGCTGTCTGCCGTAGCTTCCTTTGTTTGAATTAATACTTCTTTTTTTGAAACAATTTTTTACATAAGACTTTGAAATTGTTTGTGCATATTTCTCACGGTAGCAATCATTCGGAATTCCGATATTTACACAAACGGTTTTTCCGCAATACTCATTGGAAGGCGGCAAAACATGACAGTATTTCAAAGTTGAAATTGCAATTGTTAAATCGGCCCTTACTGCATTGATTACCGAGCCGTCCGTTGCATTAACTCCGCTTGGAACATCTACTGAAACAACCTTTGCTCCGCTTTCGTTAATGATATTAAAAATATCATCAAAAGGATTTTCAGCCTTGCCGTGAAAACCTATTCCGAAAATACAGTCAACAATTAAAGTACAGCTCATATCACAATCTGAAAAATTGTTAACCTTAACACCGCTTTTAACTGCATCATTGTAATATTCAAGCGGTTCGGAAATGGAGGGCTTTTTATCACAAAGCACAATTTCTGCATTTGCACCGAAATCCAAAAGCGTCTTGGCAATAACAAATCCATCGCCTGCATTTTTACCGTTTCCGCAAAATACCAACACCCTTTTATCTTTTATTTCATTGCCGTAATACTTAATAATTTTTTCAGAGCATTCTCTGCCTGCCCTTTTCATCAGCTCCGCTTCGGAAAAATATGTTTTGAATGAAATTTCTTCAGCCTTTCTGATTTCTTTTGCAGTTAAAATTTTCATAATTACTCCCACAAAATTACTGTTGCTGCAGCATAATCACCATCGTGGCTTATTGAAACATCGGAATTCTCAATGCCTGCTATATGCGGCTTGCCTTTATCGTCGTGGCAAATCTCTATCGTATTGAGTCTGCAGTTTATACCTGTTCCCCGCGCCTTAAGAAACGCCTCCTTTGCAGCAAAAATTCCTGCAAAGGTTTCGCTTCTTTTTGAATAAGCTATTTCATTTTCGGTAAAAACAGATTCTTTAAAACTGCTTTTTTCAAGACTTTTTTCTATTCGTGAAATTCTTATTATATCTGTGCCTATTTTAAACATTCTTACTACCTACAGGTTTAACCGTGAAATTGTTGCTGTATTCCTTAACCTTCGGCATTCTGTGCTCAGCATCAGGAACAGGTCCGCAGGCATTTGAACCTGCACCCATCATAAAGCCGTCTAAATGGACAACGGTTGTATCATATTCCTTCAAATCCTCTGCATGAGCCGCTTTTGCACACTGCGCAACATTATAATGATTTGCATTGAATACAAAGGAATTATTGCTCTCAAATCTCAATCCAAAGCCATTTTCATCTGTAAGTTCAGCCCAATAGGTGCTGTATCTCATACCGCTTTCCTGCGGCTTGATATAGCTGTCGTGCATATCACGAACATCAAGCTGCGATATTGCAAAAACCGCCTGCTCTTTGAAATCGGATAAGCTTGTTTTATCATAACCGTAATACTTAACCTTATTAAAGTTTTTCGGCATTTCAAATGTTATTCCGAGTCTTGGAACATTTTTAAATTTAAGATTTTTATAGCAGTAGTCAACCTCAATTTCTCCTCCGCCGTAAATCTTATATTCAACAAGTAATGTTCCTGCATTTCTGCACTTAGGCGTAAACAGCTTCAGCTTTTGATTAATAACAACACATTCATCAGTAGTATGATAATATTCTTTTATCGGCATTGATTTAAACACAAGCTTATCAAGCCCTTTTCTGAGCCAAGCCTTTTTCATATACATATCATTATCAATCGGTGCTCTGTAAAGCTCAGGAGTAAAGCCTCTTGCAATGCCGAGAGGACACTGGTTTATAAGCTGCTTGCCATTGTAAACATAGCTTAAAAACTCACCCATCTTTGAATTATAAACCAATTCAAAATTATCACCGATTATGAAAAGATTGCTTTCGCTTGTTTCAACCTCGGGCATTTTGCCTGCTTCAATGCTTTCGGCCTTGTATTCATCATTCAAAACAATCTGCTCATTAGCAACCTCAAAGCCGTCATTATAATATGTAAATACAATTACAGTATGGGCTCCGATTTCATATTCAATTTCTTTCGATATTGTGCGTGTCGGCTCAATTGTCAGTTCAAATTCCCCTGCTTTAACCTCTGTACCGTTATCCAAAACAGAATATTTAACCGTGCATTCCTGCGTTCTGAAATAATTGCGGCTTGTGAATTCAAATATACTATCCGCCTTATGCCTTGCCCTGATTGGTCTGTAGCAGTTTTTCATCTGATATGCACCGGTATGCGGCTCTCTTTCAGGAGAAAAAAGACCGTCTACACAGAAATTGCTATCGTGCTTCCACTCACCGTGATCACCGCCGTAGGTATATTTCTGCTCGCCGTTTTCGTGATAAACAGCGTGATCTGCAAATTCCCAGATACAGCCGCCCATCATAATATCACTTGAATAGAAGGCTTTTACGTATCTTTCCAATTCACCTGCACCTACACCCATAGCATGAGCGTATTCACAAACAAAGAACGGCTTTTTATAGTATTTAGACGGAAGTCCTCTTCCGTTGGCAATTTTTTCGCAGGTTTTGAAATGAGTATACATTTCGGAATGAACATCATATGACCAGCGTATTGTGCGGCAGGCACCCTCATAGTGAATAGGAATATTGGTTAATTCCTTTAAGTTCTTATAGCAGTAATCCTGACATCTGTAGCCGCCAGCTTCATTACCAAGTGACCACATGGTTATACTCGGATGGTTTTTATCACGCTGATACATACGTGAAACTCTATCCCAATAGTGCTCTTTCCACTGAAGATTGTTGCTTATAAGATTCGGTCTGTGAATTTCGCAGACACCATGAGCCTCAATATCTGCCTCATCAACGACATAAATTCCGTATTCATCACACAAATCAATAAATGTAGGATCGGGAGGATAGTGCGAGGTACGCACACAGTTCACATTATAATCTTTAAATATCTTAACATCCTTTTCCATTTCCGAAACAGTCATTACATAGCCTGCCTTAGAAGTGGTATCGTGATGATTAACACCCAAAAGCTTAATTCTTTTATTATTGAAGTAGAAAATATTTTTTCTGATATCTATATGCTTAAAGCCTATTCTTTTTCTAATAATTTCCTGAACCTCATCATCCTTAGAAATGATAAGGTATAAATCGTAAAGTTTCGGAATTTCCGCATTCCATTCTTCAACATCAAGCACATCAAAGGTTATCTTATCTGTTTTGCCGGGGCACAGATTAAGAGATTTGGAAGCAAAATCTTTATTACCGTCTTTCAGTTGAGCTGTAAAAGTAACCTCATCCTTGATATTAAAGTTCGGAATAACATCTAGCATATAAGAACCGTCTTCATTATATGTAATTTTAGCTTCGAAATCATATATTGAATTATCCCCTGTTCGGAAAATCAGAACATCACGGAAAATACCGTTGCTTCTGAACATATCCTGACTTTCAATATAAGTTCCGTTGCACCATTTATGAACTACTGCGGCAACTTCATTTTCTCCGTCCTCAAGAAACTCTGTTATCTCAAATTCCGCAGTATTATGGCTTCCCTCACTGTAGCCGATGTATTTGCCGTTTACAAATACATCAAGGCTGCCTGCCACACCAAGAAAAGCAAGACTGAAATTACCGCTGATTTCAGCAATCTTGAATTTCTTAAGATATACACCAACAGGGCAATCCTCTGGGAAATCGGGAGGATTAACAGGAAACTGATAGCGCTGATTTACATAGTATGGTTTTTCATAGCCTGTGTACTGCCACATTGACGGAACAGGTATAGTATCCATTTCCTCCTCATCACTGTTGAATTCCTCAGGAATTTCAGAAACCTTACTGTAATACTTAAAGCTCCAGTCACCTGATAAAACTGCAACACGCGAAGAGCTGTAGCGCTCTGTTCTTATATCCGTTTCATCCAGTTCCTCTTTACTTGAAAAAGGAATAAAATAAGAACGCGGCGGCAAAAGATTTTCTGCATAAACATTAAAATTTTTGTAGTTGTCTTTTTTCAGATTGTAAATCATAACGCTACTCCTAATTAATAATAATTTATTTATTTAATATTGCTTCAAGATAAGTTTTCTGCGGTTTCAGTCCGCACTTTTCATAAAATTTCATTGCTGATTCATTGCAATTCCAAACATTAAGGGTCAGATTATAGCAATTGCTGTTTTTTGCAAAATCAACTGCATAATCATAAAGTGCCTTGCCGGTGTGCCGACCTCTTATCTTTTCATCAACACATAAATCATCAATGTACAAGGTTTTTACATCTGTTAAAATATGATTGTTAATATGCTGCTGAAAAACGCAAAAGGCATAACCCATAACAGCATCATTTTCATCAACGGCAACAAAAATCGGTCTGCTATCATCGGCAATTATTTCTTTAAGCTCTTCATCCGTATATTTTCTTGCTCCAAACTTAAATAAATCAGGTCTTCCGTTATGATGAACTAAGCATACCTGTTCTAACAATTCGTGAATTTTTGGAATATCCCCATTCACTGCCCTGCGTATTGTCATAGGCACCTCCAAAATATACTTTTATGAAAATAACCATATTTGTATTATATTAACATAAAATCATCAATAAATCTACTTCAAAATAAAATGAATGCATTTATGGTTATAACTTTCGGTTTCTCAAAATATATATTACCAAGGATGGTGAAACACTTGAACGGTAATGTTGAAAAAAGATGCATTGAAATCGGGCGTTATATAAGAGATACAGGTGCAACGGTAAGGCAGGCAGGCACTGTTTTCGGAATAAGCAAATCCACAGTACATATTGATGTTACAAAAAGACTTCATGAAATAGATAAAAACCTGTATGAAGATGTTGCAAAGGTTTTGCAGGAAAATAAGGCAGAACGCCACATAAGAGGCGGAAATGCTACAAAGAAAAAATACAGTAATTATAAAAAGGTTTGATATTTTTGCCGACGCGTGTTAGTATAGTAACATAAAACACAGGAGGGCAAAAAATTGAGTATTGGTTTTATCGGCTGCGGCAATATGGCAACAGCAATTATTAAGGGCATCACGGAATCGGGAGTAATTAGCAGTAATGAAATTTATGCTTATGACCCTGCTGAAATCTGCATTAAAAATGCAGTTTCAAAGTATTCCATAAACAGCTGCAGCAGTGCAATTGAAGTTGTTAAACTTTGTGAATATGTTGTGCTTGCTGTTAAGCCCAATATGATTACAAGTGTTCTGAATGAAATTAATATGGAGCTTGAAGAGTATGATACGGTTCTTGTTTCAATTGCAGCAGGAAAAACAATCGGTTTTATCAGGGACAACCTTTCACATGACAATAAAATTGTTCGCATTATGCCGAATATAAACGCAAAGGTTGCCGCTGCATGCAGTGCATACTGTACCAGTGATAAAGTTGCAGACGAAGAAAAAAAGGAAATAGAAAAAATTTTCGGTGCTGTTGGTGAAATTATGGAACTGCCTGAAAGCAGTTTTCCTCTTTTCGGAGTTCTTGCAGGCTGCTCCCCTGCTTTTGTATATATGTTTATTGACGCACTTGCCAGAGCAGGCGTTAAAAACGGAATGAAAAAGGACATTGCATTAAAAATCGCAGCACAATCCGTTATGGGCAGTGCAAAAATGATACTTGAAAGTGACACGCACCCGTTTGAGCTGATAGATCAGGTTTGTTCCCCGGGCGGAACAACTATTGAGGGTGTTACCTCCTTACAGGCAGACGGTTTTGAAGCCGCAATCCACAACGCAGTTGATAAAGCAGTTGAAAAAGATAATAAACTTTAAAAAGCAAAAAGCTCCATTGCCAAGGCAATGGAGCTTTTTGCTACATAACATCTGTGTCTTCAAGACGTTCATTAAAAAATGATATAGGCTTTCTGAACGGGATTCTGATTAAAAGACCTATAACAAGTGCTATAATAATATATACTGACAGCTTAAGCAAATCAATCCAATAAGCATATCGGATGCATCATTAAGCGATATAAGAAGAGAGGATATGGTTTTATCTATCTGCTGCTTTACGGTATTATTGTAATCATCTGATACTGTTTTTATTTCATTTGAAATATTATTAAGCTTTAAGGTTATATCCGTAAAATCAGTTTCTTTGCTGTTATTTTTTATAACCATATTAATGTCAGATGCAGTTTTATCAGCAATATCGGTTATATTATTAAGCCTTTGTATCAATTCATCAAGCTTGCTTAACGGCTTGGGCAGGCTACTGTTTATCTTGAAAAGTGCAGATGATACAGATTCTGTTTTTAAAGCAATATCTGTACATTTATCATAAGCATTATGCAATTCTGCATTAATTGTTTCATCAGATTTTATTTCATTAATTCTGTCTGCCGCATTATTAATTGATACAGCAGCACTGTTCATATCTTTATCAATATCACCTAAAAACACACCAACTGTATCGGTAATACCGTTCATAGAGTTTTGCATCATTTTAATTGCATCTGATGTATTGTTTATAGCAGCATTGGTATTGCTGTTTAAAGAAGAAAAATCATAGCTGTTTATATCGGTGCCCAATTCTTTAATCAGCTTGGATGTTTCAGCAAAACCCGAAAGCGTTGAATCAAGTCCGTCAACACTTGCCTTTGCTGCATTAATCTGCTCGGTAAGCGTTGCAAAAAGGTTTTCATCTGCAGCAGACACATCATCCGAAATGATACCGAAAACCTGACTCAGAACATCTGCAACTGTTGAAACAAAGGATTCATTAACCTGAGTCTGCACGGTTGTAACAACTTTATCTGTTATTTTGGTCGCTATGGCATTCTTTTTTTCGTTGGCATAATATGTAATCTTCGGCTGTATAAATTCTGTTGTTAATATACTTGTCAATGAACTGCTGAAATTCTCAGGTATTTCAACTGCAGCATAATATTTTCCGGATTTCACACCATCAATCGCTTCTTCTTTTGAAACAAACTGCCAATCAATTGAATTATTTGATTTTAAATTACTTACTATCTGCTCACCAATACAAACATCAATATCCTTAATTACAGTTCCCGTATCGGAATTTATAACTGCAACCTGCATATTGCCCGTACTGCCGTAAGGATCCCAGTTAGCATATATGTTGAACCAAGCATACAAAGACGGAAGAAGAGCAACGCCTATAACAAGTATGATTGCCATAGAATTTTTGAATATATTTTTTAAATCACGCTTATAAATTTTCAGAATTGTTTTCATAAACTGTTTCCTCCTTAAAGGTATCATTAAAATCCATTACTTCTGCATTATTTATAAATCGCATAAACCTTTTAAATATAACATTTTTAAAATAATCTGCCATTAAAAATACAAAAACATCAATGAATATAAAAACAATCCAAAATGAAAACCATAGCATTTTGCTTCCATAATGATTTCCTGCAATAACCGCAGCAACCGTAAAAATCAAAAACAATGCCGCAATAACAATCTTGCTGATTTTTAAAACTTTATTATATTTATTAATTTTCTCTTGTAACGCATTACTTAAAATATAAAATTTCCGAACAATAATACTTTCAAAATCATTTTCAATATGATTTTCAGAAAATTCAGCATAATCTTTTTGAATTTTTCTTGATATAAAATCATAATTATCAATCATTCTTGCTCACCGCTTTAAAAATATTTTCTTGATTTAATATTATATTCGCAAATTCTTGAGTGTAAATGGTTTCTACAATTTGTTAATTTATTGTTTACAAACTGTATTACAGTGCGTTCAATTCGTCAAAAAAGCCGATGGATTTTATCCATCGGCTCCTGCTTATGAAATTAAAATTCTTATCACTCCGCAGATAAATAAATGCAGCGGATAATATATGTAGAAGAACGTTCTGATTCCTTTCAGCTTTCCCCTTTCACCGTTATATGTTTTCAGAACCGGAACAGACAAACAAACCCCCAATTGCAAAATTCCGTACGCCTTGCAGCATACTTTTTCTTATCGCGTGTATAATGGTAACCCTCTGCGATAAAAAACCACATAATCGGTGCAGTAAGTCTGCCGATTAAATGAAGAGCAATGACCCACCATACTCTTGAATTACCCGGAACAAGCGTCCAAGTTAAATGATCAATAGTCATAGCAATAGTGGCTGTCAGCTTCAGTTCATTTGCGTTTAATCCTTTACTTGTTCTTCTTATCATAGCATTACTCCAGCATAAGCTGCTTAACAGAAATTTTTTTAATTCGTTTTGAATATAAATACATAATCAATTCATAAAGCACTGTAAATGAAATTAAAGTTATGATAAAAGCCTTGATATCAAAATTATATTCAGGCATTACTGAAATATCCTTAAAAACAACACCAACCATTAATTTCAAAAGACCAAACTGATAAACAGTTCCTATGGCAAAGCTGAGCCCGGCAATCGGTCTGTAGCCTCCTAAAATTGCCTTGCAGCATTCCCGATGCTGATAACCGAATGCCTGCATCATTGCAATTGTTTTGGTATTTGAATGAATAACGGATGTAATGCCCATAAACATTGTAACGCAAGAAAATACTATGCCTATAAACATCATCATTAAACTCATCATAATGCTTGAAAGCTCCTCCATACTGAAGGACATCTGCATTGTTGCGGAAAAGCAAAATGATGAAACACCAATTAAAAATACAAGTGAATACCGTTGCTTTATTGTGCTTCTTTTAAGCTCGTGTAAAAAAGGCAGCTCTGTTTTCGTTTTTACAACTCTTTTAATCTTATTTTCCTTTTCTCTGAGCAAATACTGTACAGGCATTTTCAGCTTAACGCAGCTGTAAAACATTGCAAGAAGTGAAAAAACAGCTGTTGGAATAAGCACTAAGCAAATGATTAAAACAGGATGAAATTCAACCCTTATAAAGGGCAGTAAACGATCTGCATTCTGAACATCATAAAATGCAGACATTATGCAAAAAGCACCTGCGAACCCTGCTGCTGTTCCTGCAAAAACACTAAAGCCGAATACAGAAAAGCTTTTTGCTATTTTTATATTCGGATAGCCAAGCGCTTTTAATATACCAATCTCTTTCTTATGTGTATCTATGTAGTTTTTTATATAGAAGCAGAGCAGAACTATACTTGTAAAAAGCATACACCCGCCTGTAATACCGCATACTACCTTACCCGTCATAACCTGCGCATCGTAAAACAATTTAACAGAGCTATCTGCAATCTGTGCTTCTATACCCGATAAATCAATATTATAGTTTAAAAATAATGTGCAGATAAATACAGCACAAAATGAAATAATAACAATACCTACCAGCTTAATACTGTTTTTTAATCCGATAATCATATTTTCCCAGCCAATCTCATAAGCACTTTTCCGTGATTTGTTCGTGCAGTAATCAACAATTCTGCCGCTGTTCATTTTTATTACTGTTTTAGCCATTTCAGCTATATTGATATTATGTGTTACCATTACTATTGCAAAATGATACTCCTTTTGCAGTTTTCTGATATAATCAAGCACCAAGCGCCCCGTTTCTTCATCCAAAGCCCCTGTCGGCTCATCAAGAAAAAGTACCTTGGGCTTTTTAGCCAATGCCCTTGCAATGGATACTCTCTGCTGTTCCCCGCCGCTCAGCTCGCTTGGATATTTATGCAGCTTGTCACCAAGTCCGACTTCCTCAATGATTTTTCTGTAATCACGGTTACCGGCTAATTCTGCACCCATTTTAACATTTTTATCAACATTCATATGAGAAAGAAGATAATACTGCTGAAAAATAAAACCAACATTTTCTTTTCTGAATGCAGTTAATTCATTATCGGAAAGTGAAGTTATATCATTGCCGTCATAGATGATTGTGCCGCTGTCAGGCTTTTCGAGCCCTGAAACAACATTAAGAAGTGTTGATTTTCCCGAGCCTGAAGCACCTAATATAACGGTAAAATCCTCATCTTTTATCTCAAGCGAAATACCGTTAAGAACCTGAATTTTATTTGCTTTATCACCATAAAATTTTGTAATATTATCAGCTATAATCATAATCTGCTCTCTTTCATTCTTAACAACAGACCTTGACAAACCTCGGTCATCATACCACCTATTTCCTGTTCACTAAAACAGCATACACCTGTTGCAAGCAGAGCACCTATTCCGTGCGTATATATCCAGAGGTGGCGGTAAAGTCTTTTTGAATCATCCTCATCCAGTCCATACATTTTCTGAACGGATAACAATATTTGCCGATAATTATCATCAATCATCGGCAAAGTGCCTGCTGCATCCATTTTCTCATTCTGCTGTGTCATAAACAGCAGTTGGAATAGCTTAGGCTCATTCTTGGCAAAAAGTATATATTGCAATCCGACACCCTTAAATGCAGACTCCTGCGCCAAACCGATTTTTATGTATTTGTTATACTCATCTCTTGCAGCCCTGATCACCTGCTGTAAAAGCTCATCCATATTCTGAAATAATCCGAAAACAGGCTTTGAGGAGGTACCAAGCTTGGCACCGAGTGCTCTTGCCGTTACGGCTTCTATTCCGTCTGCTTTTACCATTTCCAGAGCAGCTTCAATAATTTCTTCTTTTGTAAATTTACATTTCGGAGGCATATACTCACCCTTTCCGCAACATACGTTACGCAACATTTGTTTCTTATAGAAGATTATACAAATTAATAAAAGGTTTGTCAATAAAAAAAGCAGAGAAATGACTCTCTGCTTTAACTTTATTCATCACATTTTCACTTCTTTCACTCTCCCCCGGCAGAACCGGAGGTTTTGCCTTTGCTGAAAAAACAAAGACAAAATCGGCTGAAAGTATCAGCCGATTCATATATTACATATATTTTTTGATTTCGTCAACCATATCGAGCTTTTCCCATGAAACGCCAAGGTCTTCCCTGCCCATATGACCGTAAGCAGCAACATTTTTATAAACAGGCTTTCTTAAATCAAGCCGGTCTATAATGGCAGACGGTCTTAAATCAAACACCTTATTTACAATTTCACCGATTTCTTCATCAGACTTAATGCCGGTGCCGAAAGTATCAACCATAATGGAAACAGGTTTTGCAACACCGATTGCATAAGCAAGCTCAACCTCACACTTTTTGGCAAGACCTGCTGCAACAATATTCTTTGCAACCCAACGAGCCGCATAAGCTGCACTGCGGTCAACCTTTGTCGGGTCTTTACCGCTGAAAGCACCGCCGCCGTGGCGAGCGTATCCGCCATATGTATCAACAATAATCTTTCTGCCTGTAAGTCCGCTGTCACCCTGAGGTCCGCCGATTACAAATCTGCCCGTTGGGTTAACATAAATAACGGTGTCATCATCCATCAACTCAGCAGGAACAGTTGTTTTGATTACCTTTTCAATGATATCACGACGAAGCGTATCAAGTGAAACATCTGCACTGTGCTGGCTTGAAACAACAATTGCGGTTACCTTAACAGGCTTATCGTTTTCATATTCAACAGTAACCTGCGTTTTACCGTCAGCATAAAGATAAGGAAGCGTGCCGTTTTCACGAACCTCTGTTAATTTAATTGCAAGCTTATGTGCCAAGCTGATAGGCATAGGCATAAGCTCTTTTGTTTCATCACAGGCATAGCCGAACATCATACCCTGATCGCCTGCACCGTTAAGATTGTATTCATCATCCTCCGAATTTTTGAGTTCATAGGATTTATCAACACCCATAGCAATATCTGCACTCTGCTTATCAAGAGCAACAAGAACCGCACAGGTATTTCCGTCAAAGCCCTTAACACCGTCATCATAACCAATATCACAGATAGTTTTTCTTACGATAGACGGAATATCAACCTGAGCATTGGATGTTATTTCACCCATAACAAGAACCTGACCCGTTGTACAAGTGGTTTCGCATGCAACACGGCTCATCCGGTCCTGCTCAAGCATAGCATCAAGAATTGCATCCGAAATCTGATCACATATTTTATCAGGATGACCCTTTGTAACAGATTCGCTTGTAAATAAATATTTAGACATATTATTCTCCTTTCACAAAAAAACACACACCGAAATGAGTGTGTGCAAACCTAACTCATCACTCGGTTATACCGCAGGAATTAGCACCTTGCCTTAAAAGCAGGTTGCTGTGGCGTCATAAGGCCTGTCCCTCAACCACTCTTGATAAGATATTATTGACTTTAGAAATTATGATAACGCAACACGGCTGAATTGTCAATATATATTTTCAAGTAAAAATATAGCAAAATAAAGTTTACAATATATTAACATCACAGCTTGTCAAGAATATTGAAATTTGTTTATAAATAGTTTATAATATTTTCTGTTAATAAAAAACAAAATACATTAGAGGTGTAATAAATGGCAAGAAAAACGGTATTTCTTACAGGCGCAACAGGAAATATGGGCTGGGCAGCAGTTCAGGAAATCCTGAAAAAGCCGAATAAAATTAATCTCAGAATACTTGCACGAAAAGGTGCTAAAAATGAAGAAAAATTAGCTCCTTATATGGGAAGACCGAACGTTCAGGTTGTATGGGGTGATTTTCTTGACTATAATGCAATTCTTGAAGGTGTAACAGGTGCAGATTATGTACTGCATATCGGAGGACTTGTTTCACCTGCCGCAGACTGGAAACCCTATCTTACACAGAAAACAAACATCGGTGCAGCTGAAAACATCTGCAAGGCTGTTATGGCTCAGCCGAATGCTGATGAAATAAAGGTTTGCTACATAGGCACGGTAGCACAAACAGGCGGACGAAATTACCCTATTCACTGGGGCCGATGCGGTGACCCTATTAAAATTTCAATTTATGATCATTATGCAATTTCAAAAACAGTTGCAGAGCGTATATTTGTTGAAAGCGGAATTAAAAACTGGGTTGTATTAAGACAGACCGGAATTCTTTACCCAAGCATACTTAACAATCTTGATCCTATTATGTATCACATTCCTCTTAACGGTGTACTTGAATGGTGCACACTTGAGGATTCAGGCAAGATTATGTGCAACCTTGTAACCGAGGATGCCGAAGGTAATCTCGGCGATGACTTCTGGAATCACTTTTATAATATAGGCTCAGGTGAAGAATACAGAATTTCCAATTATGAATTTATGTGCATTCTTCTTGATACACTCGGACTTTCAAAGCCGGAAAAGCTCTTTAATCCGAACTGGTTTATAACACACAATTTTCACGGTCACTTTTTTGCAGACAGTGACAAGCTTGAAGAATATCTCCACTTCCGTGAAAATGTTCCGATAAAAGACTATTTCCAGCGTCTTAAGGATCAGCTTGAGCTGCATTTTAAATTTGCAGGATACATTCCAAAGGATATTGTTGCATTTTTTGCAAAGCCATTTATGAAAGCGGTAGCTTCAACACCGAATTTCGGAACACTTGACTGGATAAAACAAAATAATGAAACACGTATCTGTGCCTTTTTCGGTTCTAAGGAAGCATGGGAAAAAATCCCTAAAAAGTGGGAAAATTATGAAATAATGACTTTTGATAAACAAACATCTGCTGCTGAAAAATTCAAGCTTGATCACGGATATGATGAAAGCAAGGCGGAAGCTGAGCTTGATATTGAAGATATGAAAATAGCAGCTAAATTCCGCGGCGGTGAATGCCTTTCCGATACAATGGTAAAAGGTGATATGGCTACAAAATTAAAGTGGAAATGCGGTCATTGCGGTGCTGAATTTGAAGCAAGTCCCGCCCTTATTCTTCTTGGCGGTCACTGGTGCCCTGAATGCTTTATTCCGCAAAAGTCATGGCAATACAACTCCATTGCAAAAACAAACCCCTTCTTTGCACAGGTATGGTATCCGAGTCATTCCAAGGATGAAGTCGACAGATATGAATTTGATGAACTGTTCCACATAAACGGCGTTGCGTGGGATGATATAAAAAGATAATAAATACTTTTGCATTAAAAAGACCTTTCCTGATAATAGGAAAGGTCTTTAACATTTTATTTACTTCTGACCGTAATAAGCATTTTTCCCGTGCTTTCTCTGATAATGCTTATCAAGCAGATACTGCTCTATTCCGATATTGGAATGACTGTCTATCGCCGCAACTCTTTCTGTTCTTGAAGCCATTTTCGCAACCTCTTCAAGAATTAAAGCATTTTCAACAGCCTTAAAAGGGTCTTTACCCCACGTAAACGGACCATGGCGGTGAATAAGAACTGCGGGGCATTCAGAAGGGCTTATTCCTCTGCCTTCAAATTCTTCAACAATCACCCTGCCGGTATTAAGCTCGTATTCTCCCCCGACCTCTTCAGCGGTTAAACCTCTTGCACAAGGCACTGCACCGTTGGCAAAATCAGCGTGCGTGGTGCCGTATGCAGGTATATCTCTTCCTGCCTGTGCCCATGAGCACGCCCAGCTTGAATGCGTGTGAACGATTCCGCCTATATCATCAAATTTTCTGTAAAGTTCAAGATGTGTTGGTGTATCCGAAGATGGATTAAGCTTGCCCTCAACCTTATTTCCGTTTAAATCCATAACAACCATATCATCAGCAGTCAGACTGTCATACGGTACACCTGACGGTTTGATTACAAACAGTCCCTTTTCTCTGTCTACACCCGAAACATTGCCCCATGTAAGCACAACAAGTCCATATTCAACAAGCAGCAGATTGGCTTTGAATACTTTTTCTTTTAGTTCCTCTAACATAGCCTATTCCTCACATACCAAGCTTATATGCAACATCATTATAAAAGAGTTCTTTTCTGAACGCATTAATCTCGGTGTTTTCATTAATATGAACAAACTCAATACCCATAATTTCAGCAAAATCACGCATATTATCAGCGGTTAAACTATATGAGAGCACACTGTGATGTGCACCGCCTGCATAAATCCATGCTTCTGCCGAGGTCTGAAGACAAGGCAGCGGCTTCCATAAAACACCCGCTACAGGAAGATTAGGCATATCATTCACCTGTTTCTTGCACTCAACATCATTACAAATCATGCGAAGCCTGTCACCCATATCAACAAGAGTAACTACGATGCCCCTGCCTGTATTAGCCTTGAACACAAGCCTTGCGGGATCTTCTCTGTCACCGATACCAAGCGGATGAACCTGAATTTTCGGTTTTTCGGCAGAGCAGGAAGGGTCAACCTCAAGCATATGTGATCCAAGCAGCATTTCGTTGTTCGGCTCAAAATGATATGTATAATCCTCCATAAACACGGTACCGCCGTCAAGACCCTCTGCCATGGATTTCATGACTCTGAGCATTGCTGCAACCTTCCAGTCACCCTCTGCACCAAAGCCATAGCCCTGACGCATTAAGTCCTGTGCAGCAAGACCCGGAAGCTGGCGAAGCTCCTGCAAATCCTCAAAATTGGTATGAAAAGCGTTAAATCCGTGCTTTTCAAGGAATTTTTTAAGAGCAACCTCTTCCCTTGCCTGATAGCGAACCGCATCAAGATTATCCGTATCCATAATATAATTTTCTGAATACTCTGCCATCTGTGCATCAATTTCCGTATCCGTAACAGCATTTACTTCACGGATAATATCACCAACTCCGTAATGGTCAACCTGCCATCCGAGTTTAATCTGTGCTTCAATCTTATCACCGTCTGTAACAGCAACATTTCTCATATTATCCGAAATACGAAGAACGTGCGTTTTCCTTGATTCCGCAGCACCTACTGCCGCACGCATCCAGCATTCCATTTTATTCTGAAATGCTTCATCCTTCCAATAGCCTGCAACAACCTTTCTCTTAAGACGCATACGTGAAGCAATGAAGCCGTGCTCTCTGTCACCATGAGCAGACTGATTAAGATTCATAAAATCCATATCTATTTCAGACCACGGAATATCTCTGTTAAACTGGGTATTCACGTGAAGATAAGGCTTCTGAAGTGCATTAAAGCCTGCAATCCAAGCCTTAGACGGTGAAAATGTATGCATCCATGTAATCACACCTGCACATTTTTCATCACTGTTTGCCGCCTGCATAACATCAAGTATTTCCTTTGAGGTTTTTACGCAGGACTTTGCAACAACTCTGCAAGGAAGCTTAGTGCTCCATTCCTCACACATCTCCTTTGAATGAGAATCAATTGTTGCAAAAATATCCTCTCCGTAAAGAAACTGTGTTCCTACTACAAACCAAAATTCATAATCTTGAATAGCCATAATTTTTCTCCCTGTTAAATATTTTCTGCCGCTGCTTTTTGAACGGCAAGACCTGATTTATATAATTTCATATATTCCGCAAAGCCGCTGACATCCTCTGCTGACGGCTCAATTGCTGAACTTTTATATTTACTGAATACCTTTTCATTAAGATAAGCTTCCAGCGTTTCTCCGCTCATCTTATCAACACAATACCTTGCAAGCACAGCAATACCCCAAGCGCCGCCTTCACCTGCAGTTTCCATAACCGCAACAAGGGTGTTCATTGCACCTGCCATCAGTTTCTGCCCTACTACAGGTGTTTTGAAGAGTCCGCCATGACCCATAAGGCAATCTATTTTAACATTTTCTTTTTCAAGAATTTCCATACCCATCCTGAGCGTTGCCATTGTTGAGTAAATCTGTGACCTCATAAAATTGGCCAGATTGAACCTGCTGTTCTGAGCTCTTGCAAAAAGCGGTCTGCCGTCCTGAAGATGTGCAACAGGCTCACCCGAAAAATAATTGTAATTAACAAGACCTCCGCAATCAGCATCAGCCTCAAGTGCCTTATTATAAAGCACGTCATAAATCTGCGGCTTCGTTAAATCACTTCCCGAAGCGTTTGCAAATTCAGTAAACATACTAACCCAATAATCAAGATCTGTGCAGCAGTTGTTGCAGTGAACCATTGCAACAGGTCTTCCCGTTGGCGTTGTTACCATATCAATCTCTTCATAAACCTTGGAAAGCTGTTTTTCAAGAACAACCATAGAGAATATTGATGTACCCGCCGAAACATTGCCGGTTTTAACACAAACACTGTTTGTAGCAACCATTCCTGTTCCCGCATCACCCTCAGGAGGACACATAACTGCACCGGCTTTAAGCATTCCGCTTGGATCCAAAAGAAGAGCACCTTCTTCTGTAAGCGTTCCTGCACTTTCACCTGCCGTCAGTACCTTCGGCAGAATATCATTTATGCTCCAATCAAACGGCTTAACCTTTTCAAGCGAAGAAAATTTGTTCAGCATGGCTTCATTATAGTTATTTATTTCACTGTCTATCGGAAACATTCCCGATGCTTCACCAACACCAAGCACCTTTTCGCCTGATAATTTCCAATGTATATATCCCGAAAGAGTTGTTAAAAATGCAATATTCTTTACATGCTCCTCCTTATTAAGAATTGCCTGATAAAGATGTGCAATACTCCAACGCTGCGGAATATTGAAGCTGAACAATTCAGTTAACTCTTCTGCCGCATCGGCAGTGGTTGTATTTCTCCATGTTCTGAACTCAGCAAGAAGATTTCCGTTTTTATCAAAAGGCAGATAGCCATGCATCATAGCTGAAAAGCCGATTGAAGAAAGTGCAGTTATCTTTGTTCCGAATTTTTCGTACACATCTTCATTCAGCTTTGCATATGCATCCTGCAAGCCGTTCCACATATCCTTGATGTGATATGTCCAATACCCGTTTTCAAACCTGTTTTCCCAGGTGTGACCACCTGATGCAACGGGATTGCAGTTTTCATCAATCAAAACTGCCTTTATTCGTGTTGAGCCGAACTCTATTCCAAGCGATTCCTTACCGCTGATTTTATAACTGCTCATTGCTTTCCTCCGTACCCAATATTTAAAATAATTTTACTACATTAATTCAGTGTTTTCAATATTTTCTTATAAAAAGAAAGTCCTGCTGAAACGCAAGACTTTCTCCGCCGTAGCTTTAATTACTTCTTAATTGTTACATATGCCTTTTCAACTGTGTGATTAACTACATTTAATACTTCTATGAAAAGCTGCTCCGTTTCAACAGTAAAGGCTGAATTATCCTCGGGAATGGTACAGTAAATTCCAAAAACATAACCGCTGAAGGTTTCGTATTCATCAATCGGTAATTTGATTTCAAGCACTTCTTCAACATCATCAAGAGAAGCACAGCCGTAAATAAGCCATTTATTCTCCTCTATCTGAAGAATATCGGGGTCCTTTTTCTCTGCACTGCTTTCATTTTCCAGATCACCGACAATTTCTTCAAGCAAATCATTCATTGTGATAATGCCGACTGTTCCGCCATATTCATCCAACACAACAGAAAAATGATTTCTGCTTTTTTGCATATTTTCAAACAAAACATCAATTTTCATATTTTCGGGCACAAAAACAGGCTGCGAAACGGCATTATCTATAATAGCTTCTTTGGTCTTATTCTTCAGTCTGAAATACTTTTTTGAATCAAGCACACCAACAATATTATCTATATTTTCTTTAAAAACAGGATAAACGCTGTGGCTTGAATTTATTATAATTTCATCCCACTCTTTAACGGTTGATTCTATATCAATACCAAGCACATCCGTTCTGTGAGTTGAAAATTCACCGCATTCCTTATCATTTAAATCAAATATATTTGTTATCATCAGCTTTTCATCTTTTTCAATTATACCCTTTTCTGAGCCCACATCAACAAGCATTCTGATTTCTTCTTCGCTTATTTCCTCATCCTGTGCATTGGGGTCTATACCAAGACATCTGAGTACAATATTGGTTGATACTGTCAAAAGCCATACAAGCGGTGCAAAAATCTTAGAAATTACAGATATCAGCCCGGATACACCAAGAGCAAGATTTTCGCTTTTACGCATAGCAATACGCTTGGGAACAAGTTCTCCGAACACAAGCGTAAGATATGACAAAATCATTGTAATAACAATTACTGAAATTGTATCCAGTGTTGAGCGAGAAATATCAACACCTGTTTTAAGAATTAAATCAACAAGCAGTTCGGAAAAATTATCTGCTGCAAATGCCGATCCGAGAAAGCCTGAAAGTGTAATTGCAACTTGAATTGTTGCAAGAAAGGATGCAGGCTTTGATGTAAGACGAACAAGACGCTTAGCCTTTTTATTCCCCTGCTTTGCCAGCTTTTCAAGCTTAACATCATTCATGGAAACTATAGCAATTTCCGCACTGGCAAAAATTGCATTAATCATAATAAGAACTACCTGTAAAAGCAGTTGCGCCCACAGAGGCATTTAAAAATCACTCCAAATATTGTAAATATGTATAATAATATAACACAAAATATAATCCGATACAATATTCCTGAAAAAACTATATAATAATTTAATAAATGCCTCACTCTGTCCTAAACATAAAGTAACTATAATATGTGATTTCTTTATGAAAAAAATCATTCGCTTTGAGGCTCTTCTAAAGTCTTTGACTTTCTATTCAATAAATTCTAATTTGTCAATTTGATTATAACATAGTTAAAATAGTCAAAAGTTTTTACAAGACACTTGTTAAAAGGAATCTTGAGTTTTCGAGAAAACACACCAATAAATCAAATTATTAATGTTAGACAAAAGAGTTCGGATTTATTGTTTTTTATTTTGGACTTTTTAGTTTTTATGTCCAATTGAAATCTAATTAATAAAATGCTCAAAACACGCATAAAATCAAGAAAAAATAAAGAAAACCTATAGCTGTCCCAACCTTATATGGTTCGGATTGCTATAGGTATTCCAATATGGCAGGGGCAGAAGGACTTGAACCCTCGGCACGCGGTTTTGGAGACCGCTGCTCTACCAACTGAGCTATACCCCTACATTTGGTTCCGAGCCTGGGCAAGACCCTGCGTTTTGCCTGCTGTCATCTTGTCCGCCACCCGATAGAAGGGGCGTCCGGTCAAGTCAACGTTAATTATTATAGTGTATTCAGGGGGAAATGTCAAGTATTTCTTTTTAAAAATCGAGGGAAATTCCGGGGAAGGTGTCGCTCATTTCTGCACCGAGATATAGACCTTCTCCCCCTCCTGACCCTGTCCGCCCCAAAAGTAGATCCGGTCCCTGGCAAAAAGGCTGTACCAGAGAAAAGGCGATACTTTGGTAGGAGAAAAAGGATTCGCTTCCCTGGGGGCATCGGGCAGGATGGGAAATTTAAAATCCTCCCTCACCTGCAACAACAGGACCGGTTTCTTGTCCCCGGCCACCGAGGCCGGTCTTTCCGCCTGGCCCATGATCCATACGGGGCGGCCTTCTATCACCATATCCCACCCACTATCGGTTTTGTCCTCCTGGGTGATGGCCATAGACCGGAAAGCCACCTTCTCTTAATAGCCCTCCACCAGCACGGCTTTTGCCATATCAAAAATCAATACCCGGAAGTTCCGCATCAAAAATCAATACCCGGAAGTTCCGCTGATACTGATTCAAAAAATCTGCCGTCACATCCACCTTGTTCAGACTGGGGCCATCCGGCAGTTCCGGGATGCAGTACCGGTCGTGCCATTCCTCCACACAGTAGAACACCGCCATAGACTTGCCCTCCCATTTATGCCCCTGGGGAAAGGCTACCTGGAAGAAGAAAGTCAACTCTCTACCGCAAAGCTGGCAGCTGGGGAGGAGTATTTCCGGGGGCAGCTTAGGCCTGCCACCAATAAAGGTATCGTCCTCCTCAGTCTGCTGTCTATCCGATAGCGGCTCCAGCTTCCAGCTTTTCATATTTTTCACCTCGATATACAAAGCGGTTTGCAAAGATTTTTGTACAAATTCTAATGGTTCATAGGTTTTTCTACTCCATTTCATTTACTCTCCAGAACTATTTGAAACCAGTATTTCCACATGTTCCACATCTATCTGTGGCTAATTATGTGGTCAGGAAATAAACCGCATCTCCCAAAACCCTCTCATGGTCACTATATAAAATGCTTCGTTGTTGCTCTCGGATTTTTCCGTTTTAGATTGTAATTCCTTATCAACTTTTTCTCCTCACTTGCTATTGTGTTGTTTGCTAGGACACCACAAAATATGGCGTACAGAAGGAAACAGTATGATCAGCATGAAAAAGCGTATTTCCGCTGTACTAACAGCAACCATCCTCATAGCCAACCTCGCCGTCCCTGCCATGACGGCAGAAGCGCTTGACAAACCCATCCAGGTGAGCGGGTACCCTGGAGGTTAAAGTGTACCCAATGTCAAGGACATTTTTATAAGACAGTAGAGTGACCAGCTATATGTTAAATTAGGGCGAGCTGCCGTCCGAACCAGCATAAGAAATCATCGCGGAAATGCCGGTATTGTAATATTCATAGAACTCATTTGAAGAGAGTTTTGCGAGCAACAATTGGCCCCTGTCATTGTTGTAGTAGTCAATCCAGTCGTCAATCAGGGCTTTGGCTTCATCAAAAGAAGATACCTGAGCCATAGCGGAGCCGATCTCATCTTTCATATGGCCAGCTCTCCTGTGGCGCATTGTCCCAGCAATTTCCCCGGCGGGACATGGACTGCCTCAAATTGGATTCACCGACAATCTGGCGGAACTTTTTACTAGTATAGTAACTGCCCTGGTCGCTGTGGATCAGCGTTTCTGCGTCAAGAGATATTCCATAAGTTTCAATGAGCGAATTTACAGTTTCAAGGACAAAATCCAGTTCCAGGGATTCGCTCAGGACATAGGCTAAAACCTGCTTTGTAAAAGCGTCCAGGATAACTGAAGGATAGCAGAATATCCCGCAGTATGGGATATATGTAATATCTGTCAACAGCATTTTACGGGGACCGTGTTCCTTAAATTGACGATTTCGAAGATTATCTACTATGGGGTATTGGTTTTCAGAGCTTTTGCCATTCTGCGGTATGGATTGGCTTTCCGAATGGGGCAGCGCAGGCCATATTTACACATGAGCCTTTGAATTTTCTTGACATTCATCAAAACAGGCGGATTCATGTGCAGCAGGCGCATATGGACGCCTCGGATGCCTTTGTTATAGCCACGGTAGTTGTATGCCCTCAGGATTCGTTCAAAATTCTGCCTGTCGGCTTGCTCCCTGGCGAGACGGTTATTCGCAGAGGCCAGCCAGTTGTAGCCGGAGCGGGAAACTCCGGCAATCTGGCAAAGCTCCCGGACGTTTTGTAGATTGCCCTCCTGAGAAACGATCTCATGGGTGATTTCAAATTTCGCACTTGGATTTTCCATAAGCATCAGCTCTACTTTCTGCCTTTGTCCAGCTCGGTAATTTTTTGGAAATTCAACCTGCTGGCTCAGATAAGCAATCTCCCGCTGCATAGCTGCAACAGACTGCTGGGCCGGTAAGGTGTTATAGTCCACAACAGGACGCTTCTGCTCGGAGGGCATGGGCGTATCCGTGAGGACTTCACCGGCTTCGGCCTTTGCGGCGAGCTTTTGGGCAAAACAATAGATACGGCTGTCATCTAAAATTTTTATATCATAGCCAAGGCTTTCAAATATCTCCTGTACACCCTCGCCGGCCACGTAACGGGTCAGAAACAGGTTCTTGTACTTTTAAAGGCTACCAGCACGGGGGTGTAAACTATACCCCATAGAGTGGACATTTCTACTGTGAGAAAGGCGTTATTCTGGACACGCATTTTTGAGGTACATCCCCGAAAACTGGACATTGGATCTGAAGCAAAACCCCGATTAGTGGACGCGGTTCTCCATGGTATAGTATAATTGGGGAGAGCATGGAAGTAGGTACAATAAGAAAGACTCGCAAAAAAAGAATTCACATCGGAGTAAATGGAGCTACTGGCTCAAAACCCTTTTACTTACAAAATTGACGTCCATCGTATCTCCTACACCCAAAGTATTGAAACGCTCATCTGTGAAATCTTCACGGACTTGGTAGACCATATCAAGGTTTACGAAACGGCAATATAAGCGTTCATTTCAAGTTTACGGATGAGTTCCGCAAGATTGCCGAGCACAT